>Ga0307378_10001623_pt1 | contig 36083 bp, 29 predicted proteins | sample UN1MG_FD_202238 | JGI IMG/M metagenome (GOLD analysis project Ga0307378, IMG submission 202238) | Soil microbial communities from Risofladan, Vaasa, Finland - UN-1 | ecosystem: Environmental > Terrestrial > Soil > Coastal area > Acid sulfate soil | place: Finland: Risofladan, Vaasa | collected... | reverse complement strand
CAATATCTTCTTGTAAATATTGTTCTGTCCTTTTCGGGCAAAGCAAAAGTGGCCCCGCCCATTGGCCCTCGAGGGATGATACTTACCTTGTGGAGGGGGTCGGCATCTTCCAAGAGTGATTGCACGAGAGTATGGCCGGCTTCGTGATAAGCGGTGATTTCTTTTTCCTTTTTGTCAATGACCCTGCTCCTTTTTGCTCTTCCCCAGCGGACCTTGTCGCGTGCTTCTTCGAGGTCAGCCATTTCGACGCTGTCTTTATTGGCCATTGTTGCGGCGAGGGCGGCTTCGTTGATAATCGCCGCCAGGTCTGCTCCGCTGAACATAGGTGTCCCGCGTGCGAGTCTTTCGAGACTGATATCCTGTCCCAGTTTCACTTTTTTAACGTGAACCTTCAGGATATCAACTCGACCTTTTAAGTCGGGCAGCGGAATAAAGATTTGCCTGTCGAATCTTCCGGGTCGGGTCAGGGCATGGTCTAAGATGTCGGAGCGGTTTGTCGCAGCAATGACAATGACCTGGTCGTTCGTGTCAAAGCCGTCCATCTCAACGAGGATGGCATTTAGTGTTTGTTCTCGTTCGTCGTGTCCACCGCCGGCAAAGCCTGCCCCGCGTTTTCGTCCGATTGCGTCAACCTCGTCAAGGAAGATGATGCAGGGGGAATTTTCTTTTGCCTGCTTGAACAGGTCGCGTACTCGTGAAGCCCCGACGCCAACGAACATCTCTACGAAATCGCTTCCGGATATACTGAAGAACGGCACATCGGCCTGTCCTGCTATTGCTTTTGCAAGTAATGTCTTTCCGCAGCCCGGCGGGCCTATAAGCAAAACACCTCGAGGGATACGGCCGCCCAGTCGTTGGAATTTTTTCGGATTTTTCAAGAACTCGATTATCTCAGCTACTTCTTCTTTTGCTTCCTCCACACCGGCCACGTCATCAAATGTTACGTTGGCGCGGTCTTTTCCCTGCAGCCGATGTTTGCTTCGACCAAAAGACATCAGCATTCCGCCGGCCCCGCTGCGAAGGTTGCGGGCAAACAGAAAGTAGAAAATACCCACCAAAATAACTATCGGCAGTAACATGCTTATCAAATTAAGAAGCCAGGTATTTGGCGGGGCGATGTCATTCTTTACTTTGTTTTCCTCCAATAAGCTCTCAAGGCGCTTTCCATGTACATCCGGGATATAATAAACTACAAAAGAACCCTTACCTTTGCCTTGACGACTGGCAAGGCCTGCGTCGTTGAATTTACCTATTATCTCCATATCCTTTATGGTAACACTATCGATGTGCTTGTTCTCAACTTCATAGACAAATTCATCCCATCTAATTTCTTCATGCGTTTGCCACTTGTTTAGCATCATTATCATTGTGAAAATCGCAATTGCGATTATAAGGTAGCTAAACGGCCCTCGCTTGTAACGAGGCAGGGGCGGCTTTTTCCCCTGTCTGTTTTGTGGGCCGCGATGTTTTGGCGGATTTGGCTTTTTGTCTTGTTTGTTGCTCATAATTCTTATTTCGTATTGCGTATTTCGTATTGCGTTTTATGTTAAAGTTTCATAAGTAGATTTACTATATATTTCTCTTCACAGTACGCATCACGCAATACGCACGATGAGACTTTACCATTTTGTTTCCATCAGTTCTACGATTTTCCTGGCCAGATTGTTTGCCGCCAGAGACGAAGCGTATGTAAAATCCTGCTGTTGGAATTCAGAATAGCTTGCTGAGGCGCTGACCGATTGGTTATCAATGAGGAGCTCTCCTGTCATTAGATTTTTCCAGTTTACGAGTGCTTTGAGCTCAACTTCTTTTTCGAGGACCCGGCCTGTTTCGCGTTCGGTGCTGAGCGCTGATTCGGCGATTGATACAATTTGGCCGCTTATTACGGTGTCGGCTCGGTCCCGGCTGGAGACTATCTTATAGGGCGTCTCTGCCTCGATGCGCTTGGACAGGGCGTCGGAAAGCTCGTATTCGGTTCCTCGCCGAAAGGTCTGGTTGTCAAACATTTCGAGGCAGATGCTGTCCACGTCTTGCGGAAACAGCGATTCGTTGGAATAGCCGCTTATTTCGGCACATCCACACAGGCCTAAACACGCAGCAGCAATTAGAACGGGAAAAAATACAAAGACCGAATAAATCCGAATCTCGAATGTCGAAATCCGAAACAAATTCAAATGACAAAAATTCAAAATTCCAAACGTTTTAGTCATTTTGACATTTGGATTTTGATATTGTTTCGTGCTTTGAATTTCATGCTTCGTACTTTTCATAGTTTCGTATTTTGTCCTCAATAGCTATTTCTTACTTTTTACTTCTTTTGTCTCTTTGTCGCCCAAATTCGTAGAAAGCGTTTCCTTTGCCATTTCAGCGGCTTTTGTGCCCGGCCAATCGCTTATTACCATGTCGAAATAAAGATTGGCGGCCTGGCTCTCGTCGGTTCTTTGGTAGTATTGGCCGATACTAAATTGTTTGTAAGCTAATTGCTCGTCTATCTCGGTTAGTATTTCATCAACATTTATTTCTTCGGCATTTTTGGGATATAATAAATTGAATTTTTCGTAGCAGCTTTTTGCGGTGTTCAGGTTCGAGGCGTCATAAAATGGTCTTTTATGCTCAGGGTGATTGTTGTAGACAGCGTGTGAGCATCGAGCCATACCAAGCAGCGCATCGGCGCCGGTTTTTCCTGTTTGCCATTGCAAAGATATTTCCCACCATTTGAGGTATGCTTCGTTGAATCGTTCCCTTTTTTCGTAATGTTCAGCGACTGCTACAGCAGCCTTTAATCCGGTCGGGTTGTCGAGGCCTGCCCGGTCAGTAATCTTTTCCATAATTTTGACACCCTCGGCGTATCCTTTCATCTTGATGACACGAAGCACCTTCTTTTTGCGGCCGCCTAAATAAGCGGTTGCCATCGTATACTGCCTGTCCAAAGCCGCCTGGCGATATTCGCTCTCAGGCTGTTCTGCAAGCAGCTTGTCGTAGGTCCTGATTGCCCTTGGGAAGTCTCCTTTTTCTTCATATTTTTGAGCCATGGCTACGGCGGCCTCGGCGCCAATTGGCGTGTTACCTGCGCGGTCTCTTACCCTTTCCATAATTTTGAGGCCTTCGGAGAATGCTTTGACTTCGAAGATGCCGAGGACTGTTTTTTTCTGGCCGCCTAAAAAAGCCCTCGCTATTGCAAGCTGTCTGTCTAAGGCCGCATCGCGGAACTTACTTTCCGGGTATGTAGTGAGCAGCTTGTCGTAGGTATCGGCCGCTTTGACGAAGTCGCCTTTGCAAAAGAGCATTTCAGCTTTGATAAAGGCGTCCAAATCAGGCCCTGTAATTTCGGGGAAGTCTTTTGTGAGTTTATCGAATGCCTCACGAGCAGCCTTGGTTTGGCCGGTGTTGACGAGATTCTTCGTTTCGGCTACCGCCAGCAGGAATTTGTCCTTACCCTCAGCGGAGACAGCCTCCCAATCCTGTCCTTTTTCCAGGCGCCAGACATCGGCTGAGACCGTTGATAAAGCCGGCAGCACAGCCGCTATTGCCAGCGCTATAAATCGTATCCTGTATTTTGGCATATCTCAGATCCAACACTGCTTTCGTAGTTCGATAGTTTCGCCACAGCCCAATATTATACCTGTTCCTGAAACCATTGCAAACCTACTCTTTAAAATATAGTACTCAAACTGACCGTTTTAATTGCAAAAATAACCATAAGTACCGTATTAAAAATAATATAAGGCAAATTGTCATTCTGAACGAAGTGAAGAATCTCATTCTGTAAAGGTATACATTATTCTCATTTGTAGGACAGATGCTTCGCTTTGCTCAGCATGACAGTAAAAATCGGTCAGTTTGAGTATAGTATCTTCCAATTTTTCCACAATAATTGCAAGAAAACTTGTTTTTTGTATCTTTGGGGGTTATAAAACGACAAACTAATCAACCGTATTTTGGGAAAGCTAATGGAGGTATAACATGGCAAAGGATTTAGTGGTAATTCTGGTGGCAATTGCAGTGGTCCTGAGTGTGGCATTTATTGTCGGCTGCCAGTACGATGAACAGTGCGGTTTCAGGCTTGGCCTGGGAGAAGATCGCTGCATAACGGTCGAGGATTATGTTGACAAGATGAAGGCCGGCTGGGTCGGGCAAATGGCCGGCGTGGGCTGGGGCGGGCCCACCGAGTTCAAGTTTAAGGGCCAAATCATACCGGAAGACAAGATGCCGCAGTGGGAGCCGGAGAATATTAACCAGTTCAAGCAGGATGATATTTACGTCGAGATGACTTTCCTGCGGACACTTGAGCTATACGGCTTCAACTGCTCTATTCGCCAGGCGGGGATTGATTTTGCCAACAGCGGGTATCCACTCTGGCATGCCAACAGAAATGGTCGTGATAATTTGCGTAAAGGGATTGCGCCGCCCGATTCAGGGCATCCGGAGTTTAACACACACGCCGACGATATCGATTATCAGATTGAGGCGGATTACGCGGGCCTGATTGCGCCTGGTCTGCCAAATGTGGCTATCAAGCTCGGCGAAAAATTCGGGCGGCTGATGAACTACGGAGACGGTCTCTACGGAGGCCAGTTTGTAGGTGGGATGTATGCCGAGGCATTCTTTGAAGATGATATGGTAAAGATTGTCGAGGCGGGTCTGAAATGTATCCCGAAAGACAGTCAATACGCTGAGTGTATCCGCGATGTGCTGGCGTGGTATAAGGAGAATCCCGATGACTGGGAAAAGACCTGGCAGCTTATCGAAGAGAAGTACCAGGACAATCCCGACTATCGTAAATTCTCCTGCGATAAGGGTGACTTTAATATCGATGCCAAGATTAACGGGGCGTATATCGTGATGGGACTGCTGTACGGTAAAGGCGACCCGGACCAAACGATTATCATCTCGACGCGGTGCGGTCAGGACTCCGACTGTAATCCATCAAATTCCGGCGGTATATTGTTTACCACTATCGGCTTTGAAAATCTACCGGACAAATTCAAATCAGCCTTGAATCCGGAAGGCAAATTCAGCCATACGCCATACAACTTCCCGACGCTCGTGGAGGTGAGCAAGAAACTCGTTCGCCAGGCGGTCAAGCGAGCCGGCGGGCAGATGGGAAAGAACGCCAAGGACGAGGAGGTCTTCATCATTCCAGTCCAAAAGCCAAAGCCCAGTAAGCTCGAACAGTGCTGGGAGGCCGGGCCGGTTGCGAATAGTAAATTCACGGAAAAAGAGATGGCGCAGATAAAAGTCCCGGAAGAATCCAGCAACAATTGAGCTTCCTGCATCAGCGAAGCACTTCGCTTAGACGAGAAGGCTTATGACTAATTGGTTCTGGATGCGATTTCATTGACAAGTTACTTTGATTTTGTTATTGTTTTATGAGAGGTAACCGAAGATGAAATCGATAAGAGCCCTCTTTCTGTTTTTGGTGTTTATACTTTTAGTCGTCGAGTATAACGAGAAATCTACTAAAGAGATAACACCGTTGCACCAGGCTGTTAGGGAAGGTAACATCGAGCAAATCAAATCACTCATTGCAAGCAGTATCTACGTAAATGTAAAGAACATGGTAGGCAATACGCCACTACACGTGGCGGCTCAGAATGGCCACATGGATATTGTCGAACTTCTGCTTACTGAGGGAGCCGATGTTAACGCGAAGAACATAAGCGGCAGGACGCCGCTGCACTATGCCGCACAATGGGGCCGCACGGAAGTGTCTCAACTTTTGATTACCAAAGGGGCCTTTGTCGATGCGAGGAATAAAGCCGGCGGTACGCCACTGCACTATGCAGCTAATATAGGACATCGAGATGTGGCTGAACTGCTTATCGGCAATGGTGCGGACATAAATGCACAGGGTGAATCGGGTGGGACACCTTTGCACGGAGCGGCCGTAAATGGTCACCAAGATATCATTGAACTGCTCGTGTCCAGGGGGGCTGATATCGACATTAAGGACAATAACGGCGATACCCCACTGTGCGAGGCGGTTCGCCAAATGGACAAGGAAGTGGCTGAGCTTCTTGTTGTCAAAGGGGCAAAGGTTGAGGATGTTATCAACAGCCTTATAAGGACCGAGTTAACACCACTGCACAAGGCTGCCAAGGCGGGTGATGTCGGTGAAGTACAATCGCTTATTTCAAACGGTGAAGATGTAAATGTAAAGGACTGGCGAGGTAAAACTCCGCTGCACTATGCAGCCGAGGGCGGCCATAAGGAGGTTGTTGGCTTGCTGCTGGCCAAAGGAGCACAAGTTAATGCGAAAGACACATGGGACTACGAGACACCTTTGCATGGGGCGGCACGTCGGTGTGACAAAGAGGTAGTAAAACTTCTTGTGTATTACGGTGCAGACGTCAATGCAAAGAAGCGGTTGGACAATACGCCGCTGCTCATGGCGGCGCTTGAAGGCCGCGAACAATTAGAGGAATTGTTGAATGCTAAAGGTGCTTATGTTACAGATGATATAGTTGAATACCTCAGGGAACTGGAAAAACTCAAGGGCCTTATAGAAGGCGATGTCAATATCGATTCGAGGTATTTGTCTGACGCGACGCCACTGCACTTAGTGGCTTTGGATGGCCATGAGGGATTAGCGGAATTCCTTATTGCCAAAGGCGCGAATGTAAATGCAAAGTGCAACTTTGGCGAAACACCGCTGCACTTTGCGGCTGGAGGCGGACACGAGGAGGTTGTTGAGCTTTTAGTGGCAAAAGGCGCTAACGTTAACGCAAAAGACTACCAAGGCCGGAGTCCCTTATTGTGGGCAAAGGACAGAGGGCATAAGAAAATCGTTGAACTGTTGCATAAGCATGGGGGTAAGGAATGATAAAATTGTAATGGTATAAATGCTGGATGAATGCTATAATGGTTTTAATGGAATAAATATTTAGGAGCATAGGAAAATGTCGAAAAATATGAATCGTCGAGAGTTTTTTAAGAAATCTGTGCTTGCCTCGGCCGGGATTACAGGGGCTTTGAGTCTTGAAGAGAAGACTTTGTTGGCGCAGATGAATAAGCCGAGTAAGGTACCGGCGGGTTCGGTCAAGGGTCTGCCGATGGGGAGGATTGGTAAGCTTAAGATTAGCAGGATAATCTGCGGGGGGAATCTGATCGGCGGCTGGGCGCACAGCAGGGACCTGCCTTACGTCTCTTCGCTGGTCGTGGCTTATCATACGGATGAAAAGGTCTTTGAGACGTTAGAGCTGGCTGAGGAGAACGGTATCAATACGGTTTTGACGAATCCCGTTTCCGATAGGGTCATCAATAAGTACTGGAATGAACGAGGCGGGAAAATTCAGTGGATTTCAGATTGTGCCTCGGGGCCGGACATCAAGACCGGTATTAAACGTTCCGTGGACAGCGGTGTTCATGCGGCTTATATACAGGGTGGTCTGGCCGATACGGCGGTCGAAAAGGGGCAGGTACATCTTTTGGGCGAGGCGCTGGAATTTATCAAGGAGCAGGGCATCCCCTGTGGATTGGGTGCGCATTTGCTGAGTACAGTCAAGGCCTGTGTCAAAGGGGGTCTTAAGCCGGATTTCTGGGTCAAGACACTGCATCGGCACGATTACTGGTCGGCAAAGATTCAGCCGGAGAATGATAATATCTGGAGCAGAACTCCGGAAGAAACGATTAAGTTTATGGAGACATTGGATACGCCTTGGATCGCATTTAAGGTGTTGGCGGCTGGTGCCATTCATCCGAGAGATAGTTTCAAATATGTTTTCGAGAATGGGGCTGATTTTGCGTGCGTGGGGATGTTCGATTTTCAGATTATCGAGGATGTGCTGATAGCGAAAGATGCGTTGTCAAGTAAAATGAACAGACGCCGTCCCTGGAGGGCGTAATAGGATTAGCAAAAGCTAAGTTGTCTGTAATATGATAAGTGTGTGGTGGTTGGAAGGTCGGTTCGCTCAGCCATCCCCAAGCTCATCCCGCATTTGCGGGATTCGCTTGAGGCTGCCACCCGTCGGGACTCGCTTGAGGCTGCCACCCGTTGGGATTCGCTTGAGGTTGCCACACATAAGAAGTACCTGGAGGATAGAGTAAATGTCAAAAGAGCTGAACCGCCGAGAGTTTGTCAAAAAATCTTTGTTTGCTTCTGCTGCTGTGACATCGGCCTTGAGTCTTGAAGAGAAGGCTTTATTAGCGCAAATGAATAAACAGAGTAAGCCATCGGCTGATTCTGTTAAGGGCTTGCCGGCGGGCAGGATTGGAAAGGTTAAGATTAGCAGGATAATTTGCGGCGGGAATCTTATCGGTGGATATGCGCACAGCAGAGATTTGATTTATGTATCTTCATTATTGAATCACTATTTCACAGATGAAAAGATTATCGAGACCCTCCAGATATGCGAGGAAAACGGGATAAATACAATTATTACAAACACGGGCTCAGCCGGCCTTCTCAAGAAATATTGGGACGAAAGGGGCGGCCAGATTCAGTGGCTTGCACAATGTACCGCAGAGACGAACGACCTTACGGGTGATGTGAAAATTGCTATTGATAATGGAGCAGTGGGAGCTTTTGTAATTGGTAATATCGGGGACAACTGGGCCAGGAACGGACGGGCCGACCTTATCGGAAAAGTTGTGGAATTTATCAAAAAAAATGGAGTCATCGCGGGTGTCGGCGGACATAATCTGCGGACGCCGATGGCGTGTGAAAAAGCCGGTATCGAAGCCGACTTCTATATGAAAACCCACCACAGCACTAATTACTGGTCCACGCGAAAACCTGATCAGAATAAAGATGTTATTGATAACTATAGCGAGGACAACTACTGGGACAAGGAGCCTGAAAAAACCGTCGAATTTATGGAGGCGATGAAAAAGCCGTGGATTGCTTATAAGGTCTTAGCCGCAGGGGCTATCCATCCGAGAGACGGTTTTAAGTTTGCTTTCGAAAACGGGGCTGATTTTCTCTGCGTGGGGATGTTCGATTTTCAGGTTATAGAAGATGTGCTTATTGCCAGGGACATATTATCAGGCAAAATGGAGAGACAACGTCCCTGGAGAGCATAAGAAAAATATATAATCTGAAAATTATGAAAGTTAGTAGTCTTTAAAGTTTCTCATCCATTGAGGCCAGTCAGATGACTGGACGAGGCCGGCTTGTGTCCAGGGGCCGGCCGTGTTGCATTTCCTGTGCCACTTGAGCGTCCACAACTCCTTAAGTCCTATCTTCCTGGCAGAGAAATCCAAAAAAATGCTGTTCACAAATCCCTTGTGTCGATTGAGACAGACGCGGGACATGTTCGTGTTTCCCTCCCATACCTGCCCATCGAAATCCGGAGGTTGGTCGGTGTGCTCTGGCCAGAAATTGTACCTCTGGGCACCCAAAAACAGCGGCACATAAGCGGCCCCTTTAACATTGGGAGTCCTCCAGTGATTCGTCCCGCCAGGATTCTGTTCCGGCAGCTTATTATTACACCAGCCATTTATCCCATAGCTGCCGCGCATAGGTTTTAACCACCCAATGCGTTCGTGGGCAGTGCCGGGCCCATAGTAGCCCCAGGCAGAGGTCGAGCCACGGAACGTTCCTCGCAGACCCGTAGGAGCGCCGTTCTCAAGAAACCAGGGTTTTGTGGCCTCCGGGCAGCAGGTAAGGTCACTGTCCCACTTGTAGTACGCTCCCATCGCTCTTACCCACCGATTATCATCATCAGGCCCCGAACGACCTGTGAACCCTTCCATAAAATAACCGTCGTAGTCCTCGGTATACATCGAGAAGTAAATAGCCCACTGCTTGAGCTTGGTCAAACAGGCAACGGTCCTCGACTGTTTCCTCACGCGCTGTAACGCCGGCATCAATATGCCCATCAATAGCGCAATAATGGCGATTACCACCAAAAGCTCTATTAATGTAAAGCCCGTTAGAAATGCCGCCCGAGACTTTGGCACTTTCTGAATTCGACTTATTTCTAACGGGGTAAAGCCTACTCTGCGAAGTACATCGCTACGGAGAACGAGGCCGTTTCTTTGTCGCATAATGGGATGCCTTTCTTGTGCGATTGTCTTTAATAATCTTTCAAGTTTCTCATCCATTGTGGCCAGTCTTGGGGCTGGACGCCGCCATTTAGAGTCCAGGGGCCATTGATGTCGTATGTTCGACTCCACTTTAAGGCCCACAATTCCTTAAGCCCAATTTTTCTGACAGAGAAATCCAGAATAACGCCGTTTGTCGTCTCGTTGTGTCTGTTAATACAGAAACGGGCCATATTGCCACCGGCCTGCCACTGCTGATTGTAATACTCTGGAGGTTCATCGGTGGGGCTTGGCCAGCCATCAATCCACTGAGCATCCAGAAATAATGGTATATAACCTGCTCCTTTAACATTGGGAGTCTTCCATCGCATGGCATAGTTCGCTTGTGACTGGCCCACGCCATCGGTGGTATTTCGAGTCTCGACCCAGCCGTTTATCCCATAGCTGCCGTAATCGCCTTTTGTGAGGAAGTCTCCGGGGTCGATGCCCCAGGCTCCGAACGGGGGCTGGCCTCCCTCGGTATAAGGTTTCATCGCCATTGGGCAGCAGCGTAAATCCGGTTCCTTGTAGTACTTCCGGGTCGCATCCATCCACCATAGGCTGCCATCTCTCTGGCCGACCCAGCCTTTCTGGAAATAACCGTCGTTATCATCCGTGTACATCTTAAAGATAATTCCCCATTGTTTGAGGTTTGACTGGCAGGCGACCGCCTTTGCTTGTTCCTTAATCCGTCCCAGTGCAGGCATCAATATTGCCATCAACAATGCGATAATGGCAATCACTACCAGAAGCTCTATTAACGTAAACCCCATTAGAAATCTTCCGCTTTGGCGATTTGGAATTCCTGTTTCTGACGAGGTGAAGCCGTGTCGTTTACACATTGTGATGGACCTTATCTTATGCAATAGTATTTTCAATAGTCCTTAAACTTTCTCATCCATAGGGGCCAATCTTCTGGAGCGCCGCCGCCGGCCTTCGTCCAGGGACCATTTGTATCATACTCGCGATGCCATTTCAACGTCCATAACTCCTTGAGCCCAACTCTTTTGACGGACCAATCCGCAAACAGGCAATTTTGTGCTCCCCCGTGTCGGTTGACACAGAGACGCTGCATTTCGTGGCCGCTCATATTCGGCGTCCGGTCACCTAACTCGGGGGGCTCATCGGTGTGCCTGGGCCAGCCGTCCACCCACCAGCCCTCTGTAAAGACCGGGATGTTGTAGGCCATTCGAACCTGGTGTGTTCGCCAGTAATCCTCAATCGGCCCGCGTCCCCACAGGCTGGACAGACCGGCGGGGGGATTGCACATCCAGCCGTTCGGGGCGTAGCTGCCCTCGTCGCTGCCATGAGAAGCGGGGACCCGCCATGCATCGAACGGATTGGTTGCAATTGCCATGGCCGTTAGGGAAGCAGATGAACGGTGTTTCTTCGCCGTGGGGCACAGCCACATATTCTTGTCCTTGGATAGCGGCCGCATACACTCCCGCCACCAGTCGCCGTGGGCCATATCCGCCGAGGAGCTGCGCAAAAGGCCACTGTAGAAGTAGCCGTTGTTATCCTGTGTGTAAATGGCAAAGATAAGGCCCCATTGTTTCAGGTTCGACCTACAGCCAACACCCGCTGCCTGCTGCTTTACCCGCTGCAGCGCGGGCATCAGTATCGCCATCAACAATGCGATAATGGCAATCACCACCAGAAGCTCTATTAACGTGAAGCCGTTTCGTTGTCGCATAATGCTGCGCCTTTCTTGTGCGATTGTCTTTAATAATCTTTAAATCCTTTCATCCAGTCAGGCCAGTCGGATGGCTGGACGAGGCCGGCTTGTGTCCAGGGGCCGGTGGTGTCGTACTCTCGATGCCACTTCAAGGTCCACAGCTCCTTGAGTCCGACCTTTCTGGAAGAGAAGTCCACAAAAACGCTATTCACAAACCCGTTGTGCCGGTTGATGCAGAGCATTTTCATAGCGTTTGTAGTCCAGTCGTCTCTCTGGCCTTCAAATAACGGAGGTTCATCAGTGTGGTGTGGGCGGGTGTCCCACCACAGGTCGTCCAGGAACAGCGGTATATTATTTGTACCTTTGACGTCGCGGCTCCTCCAGTAGTGTTCAGCGGGCTTGCCGCCCTCCTGGCCCGGCGGTGGATTAGTAACCCATATATTAATTCCGTAGCTGCCGAACTCGTCGTAAAAGTTCGTCCAGGCTGCAAACGGGACCTGCCAGCCCTGGTCGTAAGGTTTCGTGGCCGTCGGGCAGGAGCATAGTTCCTGGTTGTGTATGTAGTATGGCCGGAGCACGGCCATCCAGCTGGCCTGCTGATCCGAGCCGATGTTCCAGCCTCTGTGGAAATAGCCTTCGTTTTCGTTTGTGTACATTGAAAAGTAAAGACCCCACTGCTTGAGGTTTGACTGACAGGCGACAGCCTTTGCTTGTCCCTTAACCCGCTGCAGCGCGGGCATCAATATAGCCATCAATAGTACAATGATGGCAATGACGACCAAAAGCTCTATTAACGTAAATCCGTTTCGTTTTCGCATAATGCTGTAGCTTTCCTGTGCGTTTGTCTATCAGTAGTCTTTAAACCTTCTCATCCATTCATGCAGAGAGTTTTTAACTTTCTTATTCGTACAAAGGACTTATCTCTAAAGCCTCTAAGAACAGAAAAAGCCACCCTTAAAAACAAAAAATGCACACCCATAAACTCCCCATATTACGGCAGGGCCAATTACTGCCATCGCCAAGCCTATGGTTTTCTCGTTGGCACTGCCACCAAATATGACCATAATCATTCCGACAATCACAGGCACTATTGAAAGGACAATTGCAATCCTCAAATAACCTTTTTTTGTATTCATATCGAAACTCCTTCTAAGTCGACATTTTTTATTTAAGTCTAACGCGCTCCGCTGTTGAGATTGTCTGCAATAATTATAACACAATAAGTCGTGGTAATGCAAGCTAATCGAACAATATTTTGGAGGTTTGTCTGAATCAATGTGATTCCATCCGTAGTTGGAAAAAGGTTGAGTTGGTTTTTGCTTTTCTTGACGGCGGATGGCCAATAGCTTATATTTGCAAGTTTTAAGGGATTGGTTATAGTATTTGGTGTATTTGGAGTTTGTAGTAGATGGCTAAGAAAAGTCAATGTGAAAAGTGTACGGGGCTGTGCTGCCGGTATTTTGCGCTTCCGATTGATACGCCGGAAGATAAGGGAGACTACGATGACATAAAGTGGTTTCTGTGCCATAAAGACATAACGGTCTTCGTAGAAGAGGGCGACTGGTATATTAACATAAATAACAAATGCAGACACCTATCGGAAAAAGACAATCAGTGCAGGATTTACAATAAAAGGCCGAGAATCTGCAGAGGATACCGTCACGCGGACTGCGATTTTATCGAGGGCGAATACGACTACGAGCTGCACTTTACCAACGATAAGCAAATGGAAGAGTATATCAAAATAAAATTCGACAATAACGTAACCGAAAAGCAGAAGGCAAAGAAAAAGAATAAGAGAAAGAAATGAAGATACCGCCGGTAAAAGGGACGAGGGATTTTTATCCATCGGAGATGGCCGTCAGGAACTGGATAATCGACGGTTGGAAGAGGGTGTCCGTCCGGAACGGCTTTGAAGAATATGATGGGCCGATATTTGAGTATCTGAAGATGTTTCAGATAAAAAGCGGTGATGAGATTGTCGAGCAGCTTTTTTCGCTGCAGGACAGAGGCGGTAGAGATCTGGCCTTGAGGCCGGAGATTACGCCGACGCTGGCACGGATGGTAAACCAGCGGATTAATTCGCTGCCCAAGCCTATAAAGTGGTTTTCTGTGCCGAGATTGTTCCGGGCCGAACGGCCTCAGAAAGGCCGGCTTCGCGAATTCTTCCAGTGGAATATCGACATAATTGGTGTAGATGATACCCGCGCTGACGCAGAGGTAATTTTCACCACTATAGATTATCTTCGCGAGGTCGGATTAACGAACAAAGATATTAAGGTGAAAATCTCCAGCCGAAAACTACTGGCTGCGGTACTACGGAGTATTGGCATAGATTCGGAGAAGCTGGAATTGTTGTATCCTTTGCTTGATAAGAAGTCCAAGTTGTCAGAAGATGCGTTCAAAGCTTTGCTTGAGGAAAATATCCGTGACCAAGGGAAGGTGAAAAAAATAATCGATTTTATGGCAATAGATAATGTCAATCGCATTGCTGAGGTGGTTAATATAAACAGCATCGGCGAGAATGCTGTTGAGGAACTCAATGAGGTATTTGTCGCGCTCGATGTAATGAAAGTTCCCGACTATTGTGTTTTTGATCCCAATGTAGTGCGTGGGCTTGCCTACTATACGGGGATAGTTTTCGAGGTTCACGATATTGCTGGTGACCTTCGTGCTATATGCGGTGGAGGTAGATATGATAACCTGCTGCGTGATTTTGGTGGCACAAGCATGCCAGCTACAGGGATGGGAATGGGTGATTGTGTGCTAGAAATATTACTTCAGGAGAAAGATCTTCTAAGAAAAAAAGCCACGGTTCCTCGACTGGATTACTTTGTTGCATGTGCAGAAAACCTTTCTACCCACATAGATATGAGATTAGTGGCCCAGTTGCGCTCGTTAGGTTATTCTGCCAATTTTAGTTACAAAACAGGTAAGCTCGGGAGACAACTAAAAGAAGCCGACAACCAGAACGCGAAAAAATGCATAATCATTGGCGTGGAGGAGCTTAAGGATAATAAGCTTATCGTCAAAGATATGGCAACTGGTGAGCAGGAGCTTGTGAGCTATGATGAGTTTTGGTCTCGGCTGAAGGCTTGATTAAGGCTCTTGTTGTCAGGGATATGTGAAGTATATAAAAGAATTTTTTGGAGGTCAAATAATGAGAGCTTTTAAATCGGCGCGTGTGGTTATCTTACTATTGGTTTTGGCTTGTTTGTCTTCGCAGCTTGAGGCGGCGGCTTCGCGACGGCAAGTTCTTGTATCACCAGAGGTTCATTCCGACGGCCGGGTGACGTTTCGACTAAATGCGCCGAATGCCAAACGTGTGGGTGTGAACGTTCAGTTTGTACAGGGGCTCCGGCTTATGACCAGAAGCAAAACGGGGGTGTGGAGCGTTACTTTAGGACCTGCGGAGCCGGAAATTTATGAATACAATTTCGTGGTGGACGGTCTGGAGATAGTGGATCCTGCCAATTCATGGCTGAAGGTTTGGCTCAGGAACTCAAAGAACCTGGTCGAGATACCCGGCAAAGAGCTGATGTTCTTTCAGGAGCAGCAGGTCGCTCACGGCACGGTCCATATCCATAAGTACCAGTCGAAGTTACTCGGTGTGACTCGCGGGCTTTATGTATATACGCCGCCCGGCTACGAGACGAGCGAAAATGTTAGATACCCCGTTCTTTATCTACTGCACGGCATGGGTGACACCGAGGATGCGTGGACCGTGGTCGGCCGGGCCAATCTAATAGTGGATAATCTGCTTGCCGGGAACAAGGCCAGGCCGCTGGTCATTGTTATGCCGTACGGTCATACGCCTTCGGCGCCTCCTGATATGCGAAGCATTGGGAACTATGGAGCGTTTGAGAAGGACCTGATTGAGGACGTAATTCCTTTTGTCCAGGAACGCTATCACGTCAGCAGTAATCAAAAAGACCGTGCGATAGTGGGGCTATCGATGGGCGGCGGGCAGTCACTGACTGTCGGATTGGGTAATCTTGAGCTTTTCGGGTGGGTAGGTGCTTTTAGCTCGGCGGTGCCGCGAGACCAAAGGCTTGATAATCTGCTGACCAAAGTGAAAGAGGGCAACGATAAGCTTAATCTGCTGTGGATAGGGTGCGGCAGTAAGGATTTCCTTTTCGAGGCAAACCAGAAGCTAATCGAGCGATTGAAGAGCGACAATATCAAGCACGTCGCCCACATTACAGACGGCGGGCACGAATGGCGCCTGTGGCGGCGATACTTGAATGAACTCGTTCCACTTTTGTTCAGGGCCGACGAGTAGTATTTGAACCTGAAGTGCCTTGATAAACGACTATGATATCTGAGTCAGCAGGCGGCGAGAAGAACTGAGCCAAGATGAAGGACTCTTTTCCAAATCACTATGAGCGGGCCTTCCAGAATTGGTTGATTGACAATCGCATTCAATACATTGCGATAGATGAACAAAAGCGGGCGGCCTTTGCACATTGTAAGGTCAAGAGCTTCGATTTTTTAGTATACCCGGTCAACGGACAGATAATAATTACTGAGGTAAAGGGCAGGAAATTCAAGGGTACAAGCCTGGCCAAATTAGCGGGCTTTGAATGCTGGGTTACAGCCGAGGACGTCGATGGCCTGGTAAAGTGGCAGCAGGTTTTTGGTGCGGGTTATCAGGCTGTCTTCGTCTTTGTCTATAAGATAGAGAAGATCGACGTTGATTTTGACGGGAGGGATGTTTTCGATTTTGACACAGACAGGTATATATTTTTTACCGTAGAATTAAACGACTATCGTTCATTTATGAAACGCCGCAGTCCGAAATGGCAGACTGTGACATTACCCGCCGAGAAGTTTCGCAAGTGTGCAGTCCAGATTAGTGAACTTTTGCTTTAGTGATTTTGAAATGGACGCAAAAAGGTCTTACTGATAAAATTCCTTGTTCCGTAGATAAGCAGTGATGAATTACTATCTGTTGCGAAAAAAACCAACGATGTCACCCCTGCTAAAGCAGGTGGCCAGAGTGAAAAAGCCGGATTCCCGCTCCTTCGGCCATGCTTCCGTCTTCGCTGAAGCTACGACGGACAGGCAGGGCAGGCTTTGCTCAGGACAGGTTTGGCGGAAATGACAAATCGTTTTGATTGTCTAAAAACTTTCTAACAACAGCATAGTTGTGTGGGTGAGTTCGGACTGTGGAGTAAAATGCGAATCATAGCAGGCACAAAACGAGGTATGAACTTGCTTAGTCCCAAGACGCAGGTGTCCCGGCCGATTACGGACAGAGTCAAGGAGTCGCTTTTCAGCGTTCTTTATAAATATGGTCTGCCGGATGGGGCAATCGCAGCCGATTTATTCAGCGGAGTCGGCTCTCTGGGTCTTGAGGCGTTGAGCAGGGGGGCGGAGTTTGTTACTTTCGTTGAGCGGGACCCGAAGATTATTTTAGTTCTAAATAAGAACATAGAAAAAGCCGGCTTTGTTAAAGAGTCGAAAGTTATACGGGCAAACGCATTTAAGATTGGTGCACTGGTTGATTCCAGCCGGGAAAAATATGGGCTTGTCTTTGTTGACCCGCCCTACGCGGACACGATGGATGTTCGGATAGGTTCGCCTTTGGGCGGTTTGCTGGATTTGTTGGGCGGGCAGGTGGCCGAGGATGGAATTGTTATTGTGCGGACCGGCCAAAGGGTATCTTTATTAGAGCAGTACGGAGAATTTCAAATAATGGAACTGCGCAAGTGGGGCACAATGGCAGTAAATATACTACGGAAGATAAGCGAATGACAAATAAACAGGCGGCTATAAAGATAATAAGGCGATTGCGGCGAAACGGCTTTGAGGCGTTGTTGGCCGGGGGGTGTGTTCGGGATATGCTGTTGGGTAAACGCGCCAAAGACTATGATGTTGCTACCGATGCACAGCCCAAAGATGTAATAGGGTTGTTCAGACGTACATTGAAGGTTGGAGCAAAATTCGGGGTAATCATTGTTTTGGTCGCAGACCGGCAGGTGGAAGTTGTAACATTCAGAACTGAAGCCGACTATGCCGACGGCAGACACCCGGGTGCAGTTGAGTTTGCCAATGCTGTTGAGGATGCCAGCCGAAGAGACTTTACCATAAACGGGATGTTTTACGACCCTCTGCAAAAAGAGGTGAAAGATTATGTCGATGGCCAGGCTGACCTTAGAGCAAAGATAGTGCGGACTATCGGCAGGCCAGCCGAGCGGTTTAGCGAAGATTATCTGCGAATGCTGCGGGCGGTGCGGTTTTCGACCCAGCTTGGTTTTGCGATTGAGCCGTTGACGTGGTCGGCGATTTGCAGCAACGCAACAAACATAGCTCAAATAAGCGGCGAACGCATATCAATAGAGTTGGAGGGAATACTCGTCAATCCTAACCGTGCTGCGGGGGCGTCGATGCTGTTTGACAGCGGATTGGCTGATACGGTCTTTCCCGGATTGTCATCCAAACATAGAAAAACGGCGATTGAGGTGTTGGGACGACTGCGAAAGAAGGTTGATTTTGCGTTGGCGTTGACCTGTTTTTTTGCCGGCTGTCAGACGGAATTTGCGATTGAGAAGTGTCGGGTTCTGAAACTGAGCAGAAGTCAGACCAAACATATCAAATTCTTATTAGCCAACAGAGGCAAACTGCTCGATGAGCGAATGTCCTTAGCCGGTTTGAAGAAGATTCTTGCCGAGCCGTATTTTTGGGACCTGTACGAGCTGCAAAGGGCAATTCAAAAGGCCGAAGGCAGCGGCAGAGAAAGTACTGCTCCATTAGTAAACTTGCGCAAAAGGATAAAGGCATTGGGTGACATTGAGTTACGGCCCAAGCCGCTGCTCAACGGCCACGATTTAATTCGATTAGGTGCCGTGCCGGGACCCGGCCTTGGGCAGTTGAAAGAAGAGCTGTACATCGCCCAATTGGAGGGAAAATTGCAGAGGCCGCAGCAGGCCAGGGAGTGGGCACAAAAATGGTTACAAAAACACAAAGTGATTGAAAAATAATGCTTCAAACTCCTCTAATCCGATAACAGTAATGCAGCTATTTACTCTTTTAATCAAGCCATCCGGTTCAGATTGCAATATTGATTGCAGGTATTGTTTTTATAAGGACAGAGCGTCGGAGTTTGGTAAGGGCAGGCAGCGAATGAGCGATGAAGTGCTCATCAAGCTCGTCAAAGATTATATGCAGTTGGGCTTTGGGGTGGTTGGCTTTGCCTGGCAGGGGGGTGAGCCGACGTTGATGGGGGTGGATTTTTTTAGAAGGGCGGTGGAATTACAAAAAAAGTACGGCAGCAACGGCCAGGAGGTAAGCAATACACTGCAAACCAACGGTGTTTTACTCGATGATAACTGGTGCCGGTTCCTGTATGAGAATAAGTTTCTTCTCGGTATAAGTATCGACGGGTCTAAAGAATTTCACAATAAGTATCGCGTTGACCATTCCGGGGCAGGTACTTTTGAGAGAGTAATGAGAGGTATCAACAATTGCAAGAAACATAAGGTTGAATTTAGTGCCCTTGTTTTGCTGAATAGTAAAAACGTGGAGCATCCGGAGAGGCTGTTTGATTTCTTGATTGAGAATGAGCTGACTTATTTACAGTTTATTCCCTGTGTTGAGAGAGAGCCTGCGACGAATAAAATTGCGGAATTCTCAATTACGCCGAAGCAGTACGGCGATTTTTTGTGCAGGCTGTTTGACCTCTGGTACGAATACGGGCCGGAGAAGCTGAATATTCGTGAGTTTGACTCATTGGTTACATATTATGTTATGGGCAAACATACAATTTGCACGTACAGTAAGCATTGTGCGGGTTTTGTCGTTGTCGAGCACAGCGGCGAGGCCTTTTGCTGTGAGTTTTTTGTCGGGCCGAAGTGGAGATTAGGCAATATTCTTGAAACGCCCTTGGAAAAGCTCTCCACAAGCAGTATTAAACGTGCCTTTGCCCGCGATAAGCAAAATCTTTGTAATAAGTGCCTTCTATGCGGTCACCTTGATATATGTCGGGGCGGATGTATGAAAGATAGAATCCGTTTTAAGGCTGAGGACAGCAAGGAAAGTTATTTCTGTGAGAGTTATAAGCAGTTCTTCGATTACACAATTCCGAGGTTTATGCAGATAGCAGCGGCCATAGAAGACGGCTCTGCTGCCAGACACACCCGTTCGGCCGATAGAATCAGGCTGCGAATCAAAAAATGATTGCAGAAATTGCGGTCGTACGATGTTCGGAAAATAATGGCGAAGCAAGCCGATTTATGATACATTTTCGCATCAGGGGGAGGAGATTTATTATAAATCTAATATTGAGGAGAACCTTATGCACGATAAAACCGGCTTTATCAAATTTCTAATTGTTGTATCGTTAATATTTTGGGCTGGGTTGAGCGAGACTGCGTTTGGGAACAGACTTTCCTCGAAGAAGAATACGGCTAAAGGTTTTTATGTCGGGGTTTGCACGCACTTTAGTCAGGACAAGGGCATAGTGGAGATGAATATCGAGAGTATGAGAAACGCCGGCATTGGTGCAATCCGTGACGAAGCGACCTGGTCAAGCCTGGAACGGGAAAAGGGCAAGCTCGTTATGCCGGAGAGGTGCAATAACTATGTTCGTCAGGCCGGTGCAGCCGGACTGGATGTTATGCTCATACTTGATTATGCCAATCGCTTTTATGATGACGGTGACCGTCCCCGCTCGGCTGATGCAATTGAAGGATTTTGTCGTTACGCCGAGTTCGTAGTGCGGCATTTTGGGAAAGATGTCCGGCTCTATGAGATATGGAATGAATGGGACATAGGAATCGGCCTGAGAAAGCCATACAATGTTGGTGGCTCTCCGGAGGATTATTTCAAGCTGCTAAAGGCTGTTTATCCGCGCATAAAGGCCGTTGAACCAAAGGCAATTGTCATAGCGGGGGGCTGCACCAGCGGCGGAGTAAATAAAGGCTGGTTTGAAAAGATTATTCAGCTTGGCGTCCTCGATTATTGTGACGCCGTATCGATTCATAGCTACAACTACGGCGGCAGCTTCCCGGAGCGTTCCCCGGAGGCGTGTTCGGCGTGGATGGATGATGTGCAGAAGATGCTGAGTAAATATAACAATGGCAAAGATGTCCCTTTCTATGTCACCGAGATGGGCTGGCCCACGCATATCGGCAAAAGGGGCACTGAGCCGGAACTGTCCGCTTCGTATCTGGCGCGGCTGTATCTTCTTGCTCGCATGTCACCATCTTTCCGCGGTCTTTGGTGGTACGACTTTCAGGATGACGGCTGGAGGGCCGAGTACAACGAAAATAATTTTGGAATTGTTAGGCCTGATTTAACACCTAAGCCTGCATATTATGTCCTGGCGGATATTTCCGGCCTAATAGCGCAAGGTGCATACATCGACCGCCTGAAAACAAAGGATGATAATCTTTGGGTTCTTCGATTCAGGCATGAACAACGTGATGTCTGGGCCTTGTGGTCGTCCGATGACAAGGAGCGCCAGGTTATTTTGCAGACGAAATTTCCGCCAAAGCGTCTGATGATTCAAAAGCTTGGACACAGGCCTTACGAAAGTGCCTGGGGATTTCGCGACTGGATTGGTAGAAAAGGTGAATTTATTTCGGACAAACTTTCGATTGTTGTGGGTTCCCGGCCTTTTTTGATTAGCGGTGATTTGGCAGGTATCTTGGTATTGCAAACAATATCAAGGTCATTCGAAGGTGATTATGCGTATGAATAGAAATGAAGAGGTTTTGTAATGAATGAAAACTTAAATCGGCGTAGTTTCCTAAGGGCTGTGAGCCTGGGAGCGGCGGCAACAGCGATGCCGAGTTGCGTCTTTGCCGCGAAAAGCAGTGCCGTCGGCGATAAGAGGTCCAATGTTCTTTTTATAGCGGTGGATGATTTACGTCCGCAGCTTGGCTGCTACGGTCATAAGCAAATGCTTTCTCCTAATATAGACCGGCTGGCTTCGGATGGTGTTGTTTTTCTGCGTTCCTATTGTCAGGTCCCTGTCTGCGGTGCCTCACGTGCCAGTCTTATGACGGGCGTGCGGCCTACAGCGAATAGATTCCTCGGCTATGATACCTGGGCGGAAAAGGACCTGCCCGGTGCGCTTAGCGTTGCGAAACACTTCAGGAACAACGGATACCATACTATCTCCAACGGCAAGATATTCCACCACCGCACCGATTGTCTGGATGGCTGGAGTGAGGAGCCCTGGCGTCCGAAAGGTGTCTGGACGAACTATCTTTTAGAGGAGAACAAAGAAATCGCAGAGAAAAACCTGAGCGATAAAGGCCCGCCTTTTGAAGCTGCTGATGTCCCCGATAATGCATATTTTGATGGGATGATTGCGGACAAAGGGATTTCAGATCTGCGGCGTATGAAGGATATGGACAAACCGTTTTTTCTTGCGCTGGGTTTTTTTAAGCCTCACCTGCCTTTCAATGCACCGAAGAGATACTGGGATTTATACAAGAGAGAGGAAATTGACCTTGCGGACAATCCTTTCAGACCGAAAGGCGCTCCTGATGCGGCTTTGCACAACTGGGGCGAGCTGCGGGCATATCACGACATTCCTCCGAAGGGGCCTTTATCGAATGAGATGGCCCGTACACTTATCCACGGTTATTACGCGTGTGTTAGTTACACCGACGCTCAGATAGGCAGGGTATTGGCTGAGCTTGACCGTCTGGGCCTGCGGGACGATACAGTTGTGGTACTCTGGGGTGACCACGGCTGGAATTTGGGTGAGCATGGCCTGTGGTGTAAGCACTGTAATTTTGAGACGTCTTTGCATTCGCCGTTAATCGTAAGGGCGCTGGAGATAAAAGTGGGCAGTCGAACAAATGCCCTGACAGAATATTTAGATATTTATCCATCCCTTTGTGAGTTGTGTAATTTACCATTGCCGAGTCATCTACAGGGTAAAAGTTTTATGCCGCTTTTGAAAAATCCGAACCTTCCCTGGAAGGAGGCGGTATTCAGCAGATACTTCCGTGGTGATTCGGTCAAGACCGACCGCTATCGCTACACCGAATGGCGTGACAAGAAAGATAAAGTGTACGCACTAATGCTGTATGACCACTCTGTTGACTGGGTGGAGAATGTGAATATTTCCGAGAGGCCGGAGAATGAAGAGTTAGTCGGAAAAATGAGTAAGATGATTCAGGGACTGAGATAATAATGCAGCCTTTTACTCTTTTAATCAAGCCATCAGGTTCGGACTGCAATGTTGATTGTAAATATTGTTTTTACAAGCACCGGGCGCCTGAGGTCGGCCAGGGCAGGCAGCGGATGAGCGGTGAGGTGCTGGAAAAACTTGTTAAGGATTATATGCAGTTGCGGTTTCAATTGGCGGGTTTTGCCTGGCAGGGGGGTGAGCCGACGCTGATGGGTCTTGACTTCTATAAAAAGGCGGTGGAGCTTCAGAAGAAATACGGCAGTCCCGGCCAGGAGGTCGGCAATTCACTGCAAACCAACGCCATTTTACTGAACGATGAGTGGTGCCGGTTCCTGCACGAAAATAAGTTCCTTGTCGGGGTCAGTATCGATGGGCCGAAAGAATTTCACGATTACTATCGCCTCGACCATTCCGGCTCGGGGACATTCGATAAGGTGATGCGGGCCATCGAGAAGTGTAGGGAGCATAAGGTTGAATTTAACACACTTACCCTGCTGAATGCAAGGAATGTGGAACATCCGGATGAGGTGTTTGATTTCCTGGTCGGGCTCGGGACAAAATATTTGCAGTTTATTCCCTGTGTGGAGCTTGAGACTGCGGCGAATAAAATTACGGATTTTTCAATCACGCCGAAGCAATACGGTGAATTCCTGTGCAGGATATTCGACCGCTGGTACGAATATGGGCCGCGAAAGCTGAGCATTCGTGATTTCGATTCGTTCCTGTCGTATTACGTTACGGGCAGGCACACGATATGCACCTTCGACAAACAGTGCAGTCAGTACATTGTTATCGAGCATGCTGGTGACGCATTCTGCTGTGATTTTTTTGTCGAGCCGAGGTGGTGTTTGGGTAATATTTTTGAAACGCCGATAGAAAAGCTGGCCGCCGGCAGCAAAAAGCGAACCTTTGCCCGTGCCAAGCAGAATATTTGTAATAAGTGTCTTGTTTGCAGACACCTGGCGGTCTGTCGTGGTGGGTGCATGAAAGACAGGGCCCCATTTGACAGGGACAGCTTCGGCAGGGAAAGCTATTTTTGTGAAGGCTATAAGCTGTTCTTCGATTATGCAGTACCGAGGTTTATTCAGATAGCCGCTGATATTAACGCCGCCTCGGCCATTAATAAACGCCCCGTTGTCTGGCGGAGCTAAAATACAAGGGACGTTAGTATTGGCGGATTCCGGAAATTTGGTACGAAAGAAATAATATTTGGAGAAAAAAGTTATGAAATCGATTAAACGCAGAACATTTCTTGCCCGTTCGGTCGCAGCGACGACTGCACTTGGTCTTACTTCGCATTCATTTACTACACAAACATTCGCCGGAGAAGGCGTTGCAAAGTCACGGCGTCCCAATCCAATGGCCGTCTCGACGTATTCGTTCTGGCGGTTCAAGAAAAATTTGAAGCTGCCGATTGAGACCTGTATCGAGGAGGCCGCCCGGATGGGCTTTAACGGCGTGGAGATACTGCACAGGCAAATGGAGGGTGAGTCCAACGATTATCTCCAGAAGCTCAAGCGATGTGCGGTTATCAACGGCATCGACCTTTGCGGTATGTCTATCCACCAGCGTTTTCTCTCGCCTGACAAGGAGTACAGACAAGAGAACATCGACCATACACTCAGGTGCATCGAATTAGCTTATAAGCTCGGCATACCCGTTATGCGCCTCAATACGGGGACCTGGGGTACGAGCAAGAGCTTTGACGATTTGATGGAGAAGCGTGGTATCGAGGAACCCCTGGCCGGATACACCGATGAAGATGGTTTCAAATGGGTAATCGAAAGTATCGAGAAATGCCTGCCCACGACCGAGAAGTGCGGCGTGATACTCGGGCTGGAAAACCACTGGGGCCTGGCCCGTACACCCGAAGGCCTATTGAGGATAGTAAAAGCGGTCGATTCACCGTGGCTGCAGGTCCTGCTGGATACCGGCAATTTCCTCGAAGACCCATACGACAAGCTTGAACAATGCGCTCCGCACGCGGTTTTTATGCACGCCAAGACTTACTATGGCGGCGGGCTGTGGTACAGCCTCGATCTGGATTATCCCCGCATCGCCCGGATTATGCGCAAACATAATTTCCGCGGCTATGTGTCACTCGAATATGAGGGAAACGAAGACTACAAAACCGCCATTCCCAAAAGTCTTGCCCTGCTGCGAAAAGCCTTTAGCTAAAGCCCATCCAACGAAACTATCGGGACAAGCAAGGAATTTCGAATTGCGAAGTTGAGATTGCCGCGGTTTTTTAAAAAGGCCTCACAACGACAATTCTGCAAATCACAAAGGGTCTTGCTATTTGTTCTGTCTCTGTTTTACCCACTGCTCGTGGAGGTTTGTCAGGCGTTTGACGATATCGGGATTGGACTTAGCGAGGTTTTTAGTTTCGGTGGCATCCTCGGTCATATTGCTTAAGAATGTCTCGGCTTGTGGGAGCTTGCGTCCTTTGTAATCTGTTGCGGGGCCGTTGTGTACCAGTTTCCAGTTGCCTTCGCGAACCGCCCAGTGTTTACCTCTGCTTGTCTCCCAGTGGAGGACTTTATGGGGAGAGGGGGTATCGGGTGATTCGATAACCGAGACGATGCTCTTGCCGTCAATCTTATGTTCGGGTGGTTTGAGGCCGCAATACTCTGCTATAGTTGGCATCCAGTCGATGCTGATTGCCATCTGGTTTCGGACGGCGTTTTGGGGGATATGTCCCGGCCAGGAGACGATGCACGGCATACGGATACCGCCTTCCCAGAGTGTAAATTTGTGGCCCCGGAAGTCACCGGCGCTACCGCCTCCTGAGAAAGTCCGCTCTTCAACGGAATGGCCGTTGTCACTGAGGTAAATGATGAGGGTATTGTCTCGCAGACCTGATTCTTCGAGCTGCCCGACTACCCGGCCGACCATTTCATCCATTGTGGAGATGAAGGCCGCATACATTCGGCGGGGATCTTGGAGATGCTGGTATTTTTTTCGCCATTTTTCCGTTGCTTGCAAGGGGTAGTGGGGCATATTGATGGCCCAGTAGAGGAAGAACGACCGGTCTTTATTTTCATCTATGAACTTTTTACATTCATTGACCATAAGGTCACCGAAGAACTCTCCATCGTGCCAGACTTCCTGACCGTTGCGCCAAAGGTCGTGACGATTGGGGCCCGACCAGTAGAAAAAATGTGAGTAATTATCGATACATCCGCCCATATGTCCGAATGAAGAATCGTAGCCCTGTGCGTTGGGCATTGTCTCCGGTGTATATCCCAGGTGCCATTTGCCGACGTGGCCGGTGACATAGCCGGCGGATTTCATCATCTCTGCGATGGTTATCTGCTCGGTTGGCATACCGGCGTGGTTCGGCTGGGAGGAAACATTTCCGGGCACCCCGGCTCCCTGGGGATAACGACCGGTCATTAACGCCGCACGAGAAGGCGAACAGACCGGCGCGCCGACATAGAATTGAGTGAATCTTGTTCCCTCTTTGGCCAATCGGTCCAGATTGGATGTGTAAAGGTCTTTTGAGCCGTAGCAATTGACGTCTATAGTGCCCTGGTCGTCGGTGAATATCAGGATTACGTTGGGCCTGCGCGCGGCTCGGCGTTGGCCGAATACGGCACTCGGAACTATCAGCGAGCCGGCGGTGACGCCCAATACTTTTAAGAAGTCTCTTCTGGTTTGTTTGTTCATATTTTGCTCCTCTTTTCAGTAGTCCTTGAAATTGCTCATCCATCCCGGCCAGTCGCCCGGCATGACTCCGCCGGCTTTGGTCCAATAGTTGTTTGTCTCGAAGTTGCGACTCCATTTCAACGTCCACAATTCCTTGAGTCCTATTCTACGGACAGAGAAATCCAGAAAAGCGCCGTTTGTCGCTGCGTTGTGCCGGTTAAGGCAGAAGCGTCTCATGTTATCGCCTCTCCAATGACCGGTACCACTCTCAGTGTGACCTTCATATTCCGGAGGGTAATCATAGTCAAGGGGCCCGGCACCATACCATGAGCAGTCCAGAAACAGCGGAATTTGATTTGTGCCTTGAACGTTGCGAGTCTTAAAGTAACCCTCTTGTGGCTGGTCCGTTTTCCTGTTATAGACCCAGCGATTAATACCGTAGCTGCCGTAGTCCTGCTGTGCTACGTAGTCACTATCCAGAGATTCTGCGCCCCAGGTTCCAAACGTACCAGTGTGTTTGTTAGGATTCGAGGCCTCGGGGCAGCAGGGGCTTAGCTTGCGGTCTCTGTGGTGTGCTTGCAAGACCCACCTCCATCTGCCGCTGCTGTCACCGTAAGCGAAATAGCCATCATTCTCATCCATATAAATCGAGAAAACAAGGGCCCATTGACGCAGGTTTGTTTGACAGGCAACTGCTTTTGCCTGTTTTTTTACCCGATTTAAGGTTGGCATCAGTATCGCCATTAGTAACGCAATGATGGCGATTACCACGAGAAGCTCTATCAGAGTAAAGCCTTTTTGTTGGATTCCCGCAAAGCGGTGTTCCTCAGGCGTAACAGTATTTTTTTCTCCACCCACTTTCTTTGCCTCACTGGTGCCATACATTAAGCAAATTGAGGTATTATATCCAATATTGTGGTGCAAACCGCTCTGAAATGCAACTGTAAAGTGCTTAATTGGTGAATATCTCATCAAAATGAGCTACAGATTTTCCTTGACGGGAAGAGGGTTAATTTGATATAAATGAAATCAAATGAGTCTGTAGATTTTTGATAAACTCCTGAAGAAGTTGGTATTTTCAATTGAATTAGCTTCGCGGGAAGGTACAAGTACGAGGTATAAAGTTGTAACCAAGACTTTGCAGAAGGTTGTTAAGATTTTCACATTTCAAATTAACAGCTAATATTTGGCTTTTGTTTGTCTCGGCGTGGCCGAGCCACGACGGGAAGGAAGGAGGTAGTGGCAAATCGTAAAACTTATCCTGGGCAGATATAAACAACTTGCGATTTGTGATTTTATTTTCGATGTTTATCGGAAACAACAAATGTTTTGGTGTGTGGCTAAAACAAGGTTATGTCTTAACTGTTTGAAGGAGAACTATTATGTGTAGGAAGTTGATTTACTTGGTTGGTTTTGTTTTAGTACTGGCTCTGGCCCGTACAAATGTGGCCTTTGGGGGCACGGTGTGGGAGGGCAGAATCGTTAGCGATAATGATGATGTTGAAGAGAGTGTCCCCGGCGGCGGTATTGATTTTAGCAGCAGCGACCTGGAGCTGCCCTATGAAGGAACGGGCCAGTCCAATAACCAGGCAATAGGCGTACGCTTTTTGAATGTCGTTGTGCCGAAGGGTGCCAGCGTTAGTAATGCGTATCTTGAGTTCACGGTTGATGAGTTAAAAGGTGGCACAGACCACGTTAGTCTTATTATTGTGGGTGAATTGAGCCCTAATGCCGGTGCATTTACTGCGACCGCGAGTGTTACCAGCAGGCCCACAACGACGGAGAAAGTGGTGTGGGTTCCGTCAAATTGGACTCAAGAAGGTGAAGTGGATCAGACCTCTAATATCGCTCCTGTCATCAATGAGATAATCAGCCAGCGGGATTGGACCCAAGGCAATGCTATGGTGATAATAATCCGGGACGACCCGGACAATCCCTCCGTAGGTCTTCGATGTGCCGAGGCCGGGCCGGGGGACGTCTCAGCGATGCTGCATATAGAATGGTCGTTTAACAATGCGAGGGAACCCAACCCGGGTGACGGCGAAATAGATGTTCCACGAGATTTAGTCCTTAGCTGGACGCCGGGAGCTGCTACGGCGCCAGTCAATGGGCACACAGTTTACTTTAGTGATAACTTCGACGATGTCAAGGATGGCATCGGGGGTATTGCCCAGAGTACCAATAGCTATGCTGTTCCTAACCGCCTTGATTTCAACACGACTTACTACTGGCGCGTCGATGAGGTCAATAACATCGACCCCGAGAGTCCGTGGATAGGGACTGTATGGAGTTGTACGACTGAGTCTTTTGTTCATCCTGTCAAGAACATAATTGCCACGGCTTCCAGCACGGGCCTACCGGATATGGGGCCTGAAAATACCATCGACGGCTCGGGGCTGGATGGTAGTGACCTGCACTCGGCAGGACCGGCGGATATGTGGATTAGCGACAGTGAACCGCTCGGGGCTTGGATCGAATATGAGTTCGACACAGTTTACAAACTGTATGAGATGTGGGCATGGAACTCTAATGAGCTAATTGAGTTTCTTGTCGGTTTCGGGCTCAAGGATGTTACAATCGAGTATTCGACCGACGGCACCGATTATACAACATTGGGTACTACTCAAGAGTTTGCCCAGGCGCCTGGAGCGCCCGGATATGCATGCAATACTATTGTTGATTTTGGCGGCATGGCAACAAAGTACGTCAAGCTCACGGCTAACAGCAACTGGGGAGGCATCGTGGACCTATATGGTCTCAGTGAGGTTCGCTTCCTCTATATTCCTGTGAATGCAAGAAAGCCCTACCCTGAATCCGGGGCAACAGGTGTGCCGCGAGATGTGGTTCTTGGCTGGAGAGCAGGAAGAGAGGCAGACACGCACGATGTTTACTTTAGCGACGATGAGCAGGCTGTGATAGATGGTACTACCACTGTTGAGACCGTGACCGAGGCAAGCTACGGTCCCTTATCCCTCGAGTTAGGCAGGACGTACTACTGGCGGGTCGATGAGGCCAACGAGGCCGAGACCCCAGCTATATGGCAAGGCAGTCTCTGGAGCTTTACGGCAACCGACCATCTTGTCGTGGACGATTTTGAAAGTTATGGCGACTATCCGCCCGACGAGATATGGAGCACATGGATAGACGGATACGATAACCCGATAAACGGTTCCACAGTAGGTTATCCTGAGCCGGTTTGGGCTGCCGGGGAGCATTTCGTTGAGACTAAGATTGTTCACGGCGGCAAACAGGCGATGCCACTGTTTTACAGCAACACCACCGGCGCAACGTATTCAGAGGCGGAACTCACTTTTGCTGCTCCGCAAGACTGGACTGAAGCCGGCGTTCAGACATTGGGGCTGTACTTCCACGGCACTGCGGGGAACACCGGGCAGTTGTATGTGAAGGTCAACGGCTCTAAGGTGGCCTATGATGGTGATATCGCTGACATAGAGCAAGAACAGTGGAACCAGTGGAATATCGACCTTGCATCGTTTGGCGCGAACCTGCAGAACGTTACGACGCTGACTATTGGAATTGACGGCAATGATGCCGGTGGCACATTGTACATTGACGACATCGGACTGTATGTGCCGGCTCCTTAGCCATAAGCCAATTAAAATAACAATATATTGCATGGCTAAAACTTGTTTATAGTAAGTTTTTTTGAAGGAGGACTATTATGTCTAAAAGACTGATTTATTTGGTTTCTTTTATTTTGGTACTGGCTCTGGCCGGTACAAATGTCGTCTTTGGCGATACAGTGTGGGAGGGCATAATAAAGGACTCTCAGGATTGTGTTGAACAAAGTAACCCGACGCCGTCGGGGGGTATGGACTTCGGCAGCAGCGACCTGGAGTTTATGGATGATGGTGGTATACAGACGATAGGTCTGCGGTTTATCAGGGTTCAAGTTCCTGCCGGTGCCACCATTAGCAAGGCGTATGTCGAGCTCACGCAAGAAGAGGTTGAGGCCCCTACCCCCGTTTATATAATCATCCAGGGTGAGCTCACTCCCAATGCACCTGCGTTTGCCGACACCCCCGGGAATATTTCGACCAGACCAGCAACGACGGAGGTGGCGAAGTGGAGTCTGGAGGATTGGCCTGTAGATAATACAAAACACCAGACCTCTGATATCTCCGCTGTTATCGAGGAGATAGTTGGCCAGCCCGGTTGGGCTGCCGGCAATTCCCTGGTGATAATATTCAACCAGGACCCGGACAATCCCTCTCAAAGCCACCGAACTTGCCACAAGGCGGCGACGCCGGACTATGAACCCCTGCTGCATATAGAGTGGTCATTGGGTAATGCGACGGGATCCAGCCCGGCCGATGGCGCGATAGATGTGTCGCGAGATGTGGTCCTTAACTGGGTGCCGGGAGTTTTCGCCTCGCCGGTCAATGGACACAAAGTTTACGTTAATGAGAACTTTGACGATGTCAACGACGGCATTGGTGGTATTACTCAAAGTGCCAGCAGCTATGCCCCACCCGAACGCTTTGATTTCGACACGACTTACTACTGGCGCGTCGATGAGGTCGATGCTCCGCCGGACTCTACGGTACATAAAGGTCAAGTCTGGAGTTTTACGACCGAGCTGCTTGCTTATCCGGTCGAGGATATCATCGCCACAGCTTCCAGCTCAGGCCGAGAAGATATGGGCCCTGAAAACACCATCAACAGTTCAGGACTGGATGCTAACGACCTGCACTCGACGGAAGTGACGGATATGTGGCTCAGCGGCAGTGAACCAGGCGGGGCCTGGATAGAATATGAGCTCGACAAGGTTTACAAGCTGCATGAGATATCTGTATGGAACTCTAATCAAATGGTCGATCCACTTGTTGGTTTCGGACTCAAAGAAGTTTCCATCGATTATTCGCTCGACGGTACCGATTATGCAACATTGGGTACCACTGAGTTTACTCAGGCGCCTGGAGCGTCCGACTATGCATACAACACCGCGGTTGATTTTGGCGGCGCGGGAGCAAAGTACGTCAAGCTCACGGCAAACAGCAACTGGGGAGGCATCCTGGACCTATATGGTCTTAGTGAGGTTCGTTTCCTCTATATACCTGTGAATGCAAGAGAGCCCTATCCGGTTTCCGGGGCAACAGATGTGGACGTTGATGTGGCCCTTGGCTGGAGAGCAGGAAGAGAGGCGGTCACGCACGATGTGTACCTTAGCGACGACGAGCAGGCTGTGATAGATGGTACTGCCCCTGTTGAGACCGTGACGGAGACGAGCTACGGTCCCTTATCCCTCGATTTAGGCAAGGATTACTACTGGAAGGTTAACGAGGTCAATGAGGCTGAGGACATAACTACCTGGGGAAGTGACGTCTTGAGCTTTACCACGCAAGAGTTCCTTATCGTGGATGATTTCGAGGACTACAACGATTATGAACCCTACACGGTATATTTAGCGTGGTTAGACGGTTACGGCGTCCCGACAAACGGTTCCACTGTAGGTTATCCTAATCCCAATTTTCTTAACGATGAGCATTTCGTTGAGACCGCGATTGTCCACGGCGGCGAGCAGGCGATGCCGCTGTTTTACAGCAACACCGCCGGTGCAGCATATTCAGAGGCCGAACGCACTTTTGCTGTTCCGCAAAACTGGACTAAAGCCGGCATTCAGACATTGGTGCTGTACTTCCACGGCAGTGCGGGGAACACAGGGCAGTTCTATGTGAAGGTCAACGGCTCTAAGGTGGTATATGACGGTGACGCGGCTGACATTCAGCGGACACGGTGGAAGCAGTGGAATATCGACCTTGCGTCGTTAGGCGTGAACCTGCAGAGTGTTACAACGATGGGTATTGGTATTGATGGCAATGGTGCCAGTGGTACATTGTACATTGACGAAATCAGGCTGTATGCGTCGGCTCCTGAAGTTGTGGTTTCTTCGGAAGAAATATGGCTCGAGGCAGAGTTGGCCGATACCATAACCGCACCCATGGAGACTTATGATGACCCTGCAGCATCGGGCGGTAAGTGTATCGGCACAACTGACGATGTCGGTAACAGCAGCGATACTCCACCGGCTCCTGACGGTACCGCGAGTTACACTTTTACGGTAGCAGGTGGAACCTACAAGGTCAGTTGTCGCATAATTATCCCGAGCGGCGACTCCTTCTGGGTCCGCATCCCGGGCGCTACCACACAGACGAACAACCACAGTAGTGGCTGGGTGAGGTGGAGTGACCCTCCGAACTCAAACAACTGGTACTGGCACGATGTCTTCAGCGCCGAAGATGATGGCGAAACGGTGCTCTTCACGATGGATCCCGGGACGTATACCCTGGAGATCGGATACAGGGAAGACGCAGCGTTAATGGATGCTATCGTGATTTCTAAGATTGACTGAACGACGTTGCCGGATGTGCTTCGTCATTGCGCTGCTTGCAATAACGAGCGACAGGGCAATATATTTGAGGCAATTCGGGGGCTTATACTAATTCGGTATAGGCCCCTTAATTTTAGTGCAGCAGCCGGTTGTAATGGCTAAAAAAAGCCGAGAGAGTATGTAGTTGATACCTCTGAAGGACGAGTTCGCCGTTTAAAGGCCTGTGAAGCGGATAAGATACAAGAAACAATCTTTCTTACAGACCAGTCAAAACATTTCCAAAAGTAGCATCATTATAGGAATTATGAAATATGTGGGCTAATTGGTGCTTATTCTTGCAAGTGAGGCGGTTTTTTATTGACAAGGAAGGTATTTACTTGTAGTATATAATAATTAAATGTGGTTTTTGTCTGCATTTTGTAGGCAAAAATCGCCCCAATAGAATTGTTTTGGAGGTAAGGGCCGGCCAATCTGGTTCTTTATCTGTATATTTTTTTGGCTGCCGAGTCCGGTTTTGTGATAGAAAAGTGATCCCGCAAGGCGGGAATCCAGCAGAGTTTTTAGGAGAGATTTCGATGTTCAACGGAAAAAGTGCCGCAACAATTTTAGCATTAACACTTTTTGTAGTTAGCGCCGGTTTTGCTCAAACTTTGGAGGAGAACTGGAACGATTTCCTGCATTATACGAAAATCGGCCGATTCGATTTAGCCAAGGGATACGCACAGGCGGTTCTGGACAGTAATCCCGACCCTGTAGAATTGCTTGAGCTAAGTAAAGACAATCCTCAGGGTTATGCGATTTTATTAAGAGTCAAAGAAATCTCACCTGACCCTGAGCTGGCAGAGTTAGGCGGTAAAATCCTCGATATTATCGAGCGGGGCAGCTTTACCCTCCGGGCCGACCCAAGGGTTATCGTCACGGAGATAAAAAGGCTGAGCAGTACCGAGCGTGGCTGGTTCACGGGAGTTAAACGACTTCGTAACGCCGGTGAATACGCAATACCGTTTATGCTCGATGCGATGGCCAACGAAACCCGCGACGCAGAATTCCCCTATATTGTACGGGCGCTTCCGCAGATTGGCAGAGATGCGATAAGGCCTCTTGCGGCCGCCTTGCAAAGTGAAAATGTGGCACTCAAAGCCCAGATAATAGCGGCGTTGGGCAAGATTGGCTATCCCCAATCACAGGCCTATCTAAAGTATCTCCTCGAGAACGACGGTTCAGCCGAGCTTCGTGAATTGGCCAAGAACAGCCTCAGTAAAATTGACCCCGGCACTCTGAAAATTCCGGCTGCCCAGTTGTTCTTCGAGCTTGGCGAAAAATATTATTACCATGCGCAGTCATTGACACCGGCTGAGGATGCTGATTTTGCCAATATTTGGTTCCTGGATTCTGACCGGCAGCGACTGGTTCGCGAAGAAGTGACCAAGAGTTACTTTAACGAGCTTATGGCGATGCGGTGCTGCGAATGGGCGCTCAAAGCTGATGCAGGATTCGGCCCGGCCATTGGTCTTTGGCTGGCGGCCTTTTTCAAAGCGGAGTCCGCAGGCGCCGAGGAGATGCCGCAATATTTTGGCGACCGGCACGCCGATGCGCTTGTCTATGCCACTACAGCAGGGGTTGAATATCTTCATCAGGCCCTTGCTCGTGCGGTCAAAGATAAAAATGCTCACGTCGCACTTGGTGCTATTGAGGCGTTGGGTACCACAGCCGGCGAGAAATCGCTGCTTTATAGAATTGGGCCGGCTCAGCCGCTGCTTCAGGCCCTGAGTTTCAATAATATAAGGGTAAGATACAGTGCCGCGATAGCAGTAGCAGCGGCGGGGCCTAAGGAGCCATTTGCTGAAAGTAAGCTGGTGGTTGCGAACTTGGCGGAGGCTTTAGGACAAAATTCGCAGCCGGCCGCTGATGATGCCGGCCTGTGGAATGAGCAGGTAGCCGACAGCTATGCCCTTCGTGCGGCCGAGGTAATGCTCGAATTGGCTCAAACGAGAAATCCTGTGATTAATTTGTTTGCCGCCCAGGAAACTCTCGTAAGCGCGGTAAATGACGAGCGCCCGGAGATTCAGATTTTGGCCGGTCAGATTTTGGCCCATCTTGACAGCCCCGGTGCCCAGCGGGCAATAGCCGGAATGGCTCTTGATAATAACAATGCTGTTGATGTTCGAATATCGGCGTTTGATTCTCTTGCTACTTCGGCGAAATTGAATGCCAATATGCTGACCGAATCGATGGTTGACAGTATTTACACACTTATCAGCTCAGACGATACCGCTCCGGAGCTTCGCAGTGCAGCGGCCGCGGCTTACGGGGCGCTTAATCTGCCCAGCCAAAAAGTCAAGGACCTCATCCTCGACCAGGCAAAAAGTTAAGGCACAGCCAAAATCCCTGCGAAAGCAGGGGCCCAGTTTCCTTGTCTTTGCGAAGCCTGCATAGCAGGCCGCGACAATCTCCTTATTTTCCTCGACCCGTGGTCAAAAATACATATTTGCGATATAGATAAGATTTAGCTATAGTTATACGTAAAGGAACGAATTAGAATGAGGTAAGGAATAATGAAAAAGGAAGTATTTGAGAGAGAATTAAAGACAATTACTGATATTAGTAAAGAGTTTGGGGCAAAAAGAGTGTTGTTATTCGGTTCATGTCTTGAAAATATTGAATCCGCCCGGGATATTGATATTGCAGTTAGTGGTATCCGACCCAGAGAGTTTTTCAAATATTACGGTAAAGTGTCAATGGCAGTGGATGATGAAGTTGATATAGTCGATTTAGATGATATAAGAGAACATCTTTATAAAAGGGTTTTGTCCAAAGGACAGGTGGTTTATGAAGAAGGAATATAAGGAATTATATGAAGATGTGCTCGATGAGGTCAGAGCTATAGAAGAGACGTTAGGGAGGCTATGCGAGGTTAGAAATAAATTTGATTCGCAGGTTAAGGACCATTGTATAGAACCCGCTATGGGGACTTATTTAATGAATTTCTATAATGGTGTAGAAAATATCTTGAAGCGTGTAAGTAAGGAATACTATCAGACTATGCCGAAAGGAGAGAGCTGGCATAAAGAACTTATAGTTTTGTCATGCAATCCACCTGCAGGAAAAGCGGCTACGCAAGAAGTTGTCTGTAAATTTTTTCATTTTGCATAGGCGGTTCAGTCGTTCACTCCTGTGTTCATGTTCAGATATCGTTTTCCAGTGAGCCATCGTTCATCCGTCTCCATCAATACTGC
>Ga0307378_10001618_pt1 | contig 36148 bp, 52 predicted proteins | sample UN1MG_FD_202238 | JGI IMG/M metagenome (GOLD analysis project Ga0307378, IMG submission 202238) | Soil microbial communities from Risofladan, Vaasa, Finland - UN-1 | ecosystem: Environmental > Terrestrial > Soil > Coastal area > Acid sulfate soil | place: Finland: Risofladan, Vaasa | collected... | reverse complement strand
ATATTAATAGACCTAGTATAGTATGTTACCCTCTGATTTAATGTCTCTTTTTAAAATATTAATAGACCTAGTATAGTATGTTACCCTCTGATTTAATGTCTCTTTTTAAAATATTAATAGACCTAGTGTTTTATGTTACCCTTTACAAATATGTCAAAACTTATTAGGACCTTTTGTTTCATGTTACCCTGTGAACAGATGTCTTATTTTAAAAATATTAATAGACCTACGGCCCTATGGTACCCTTTAACCGAATGTCTTATTTTAAAAATTAAATTATAAATTTAAATAAATAATAACTATGAAAGCAACAGAATTGAGAATCGGGAATTATATTATTTATAATGGCTGCCTTAAATTTAATGAAAATGACGTCAATATAATAAATGGCGGTAATATTCATAAAATGGAACAAAGTATAGATTATCGGGAGGAATATGAACCTATTCCCTTAACTGAAGAATGGCTCTTGAGGTTTGGATTTAAAAAAGATACAGCAGAACATTGTTATATGCACAAAGGTTTTCCTTCAGGTATATATTTTGTAATAGATGCTGAATGGGCTATTTGCGGAGACTTTAATGAATGTACATATATAAGATTACCTAAATACGTTCACCAGCTTCAGAATCTTTACTTTGCATTAACAGAGAACGAATTAACAATTAAAACTGAAAAGAAATGAATGAATTTGTAACATTGACTCAGGCAAAAGCTGCAAAAATACGTTTGGAAGCAGAGTGTATTAAATTTCTAAGAGAATCAATATCTAATTTTCAACAAGACATGGGAATTGGAATTACATCTATTGATTTACATCTCAAAGATATTACAGATAAATATGGACACACTATAAAGTTACTATATGATGTAAGAATTACTGTTGAACTATAAATTTATACTTAAAAAAATGAAATAATTATGAAAAAAGTATTTATAATAACTGAATGTAATGAAAAAGGCAATCTTACTGGATATTTGGAAGTCCATTCAACTTTACAAAATGGCTTAAATAGAATAAAAAAATATTTAGGGAAAAAGTCTATGTGTGAATGGCGGGGAGAAGTTCATCAGGCATGGGAACTTGGTAATGGCAAATTTGTTTACCTTGGAATATATAATATTGATGAAAAATAAATAAACTATGGATTACGAAAAGGATTTAAAAATTGATGATGCTTCTCTTGACCTTGAATGTTTAGATCAGGCATCCTTATTTATGAAATATGCTAAAATTTCAGCAGAGGCGAAACGAAATCTTGAAGAGACAAAACAAATTTTGGATATTAAGAAAGCCGAGATTGATAAATCTATAAGAGAAAATCCTGATAAGTATAAAATTGAAAAAGTTACTGAAGGTTCTATTCAAAGTGCTATACTGAGTGATAAAGACTATCAAAATACTTATCAGGATGTGATTGACGCAAAATATGAGGCTGATATGGCACAAAATGCTGTAAATGCAATGATTCAAAGAAAAGATATGCTTGAACAACTCATAAAGTTGCATGGTCAGAGTTACTTTGCCGGACCTAATGTTCTGAGGGATTTATCCAAAGAAAGGGAATTAAAGGAAAAGAAAGCTGATTTAAAAATTGCAACAAGATTAACAAGACAAAAATGACAATAATTTATATCATATTAGCAATCATATGTTTTCTGATATTATTCTATTTTTTATGTGGAATTTTCTGGAAAATAGGTTTAAAAGAACTTGAAAATGTATTAACAAATAAATTTAAAAATAAGAAAGATGACAACGAAACACAAAAGTAGCAGTTTTAAAGGAAGAGTGGGAAAAGATGCACAGAAACAAAAAACAGCAGGTGCTTCATATGGATACTTAAATCTTCCAAAAGGAACAAAGATTTATAATGCTGAAGAGAACACAAGAAAGGTATTGCTTGATTTCTTACCTTACTTAGTCTCTGATCCGAAACATCCTAATCATGAAATGGCTCCAGTTGGAAGTTTATGGTATAAACGACCTTTTAAAATTCACAGAAACGTAGGAGCAGATAATGATACGGTAGTTTGTCCAAAATCAATAGGAAAGCCGTGTCCTATATGTGACTATCAGAAAAAACGTTTTGCTGAAGGAGCGGATAAGGAAGAGACAACTGAACTTTACGCTAAGTCACGTAATTTATATATTGTTGTTCCTATCGAACAAAAAGACTTTGATGAAATTCCTCATGTATGGGATATGAGCCAGAAACTTTTCCAGGATATTTTAAATGATGAACTGGAAGAGGATGAAAACAATGAAGTATTTCCTGATCTGGAAGAAGGGAAGACTTTGGAAATTACTTTTGCCTGGGAGAAACTTGGCAGGAATACTTTTCCTAAAGCAAGGAAAATCAAATTTTTTGACAGGGATCCCTATGAGGAAACTATACTTGATGAAGTTCCTGATCTTGATAAACTTCTTACTGTTTTATCTTATGAAGAACTTTCAAATAAATTCTTTGAACTTGAGGAAGATGAAACAGGAGGCAAGTTAACAGAAATTGAGGAAGAACCGGTTTCACGAAAGAGAAGAACACCCAGACCAGAAGCAGAGGAAACTGAAACTCCACGCAGGAGACGTCCAGTTCCTGTTGAAACAGAGAAGGAAAAACCAAAATCCTTTCGCAGATCACGTGAACCGGAAAAAGAACCGGAAGTGGATGAAAAACCTGTAAGACATTCTACAAGGAAAACTTCACCTGAACCTCCAAATACAGGAATAGAGAAGAAATGCCCACACGGGCATGAATTCGGTACGGATACCGAAAAGTTTGATGCCTGCGACAAATGTACGATTTGGGCAGACTGCATGGATGAAAAAGAAGGAAAATGATATGGGCATATTTAAAGCACAAACTAAAAGAGATGATGTGAAGTTATTAGGCGCATTTTTACCTATACGACTTCACAAATATCTTACTTTCTACTCTTTGGCTAAAGGAAAAACCAAGACAGATGTAGTAAAGGATTTACTTTATGCTTGGATGACAGAGAGAAGGGAGATTGAAAATGACAAAGACTTAATAAGGGATATTATAGCAAGATTGGATATTCAATGGAAAATTGAAAAAGCATCCGGTAAAGGAATGACTATGAGTGAATTTAAAGATGCTGTAAGAAATGAATTATTTATTAAGGGATTGGCTGAAGAGCATATTGATGTTATTATTGCTGAAATGAGAAAGTAATGCAAAGAGTACGACATTCAGGATTAAGTCAGCAGATGAAAAAGAAAGTATCTTCACCAAAAGAAAAGAAGGAGGAGTATGATGGAAATTTTGGAAAAGTTATCAGTACAGGATCAACGTTACTCGATCTTGCCATATCAGGAGGCAGAATCAGAGGAGGTGGTTTACCAGGTGGTATATTTGTAGAGATTTATGGTCCGGAAAGTAGTGGAAAAACTGCTTTCCTTTGTGAAATAGGTGGTAATATTCAATCTGGTGGAGGGGAATGTCAATATCATGATCCTGAAGGCAGGATTGATAATCAGTACGCTCAAATGTATGGCATTAATATTGACAATAAGAATTACTATCAACCGGATACAATCCCTTTAGTTTTCGCATCTATAAAAGATTGGAATCCGAAAGGAAATGGAATCCATGGGATTATGGTGGATTCTCTTGCTGCTCTCTCTACTGATATGGAAATGGAGGGGAAGGATACAATGGGGGGCAGAAGAGGTAAAGAATTTAGTCAGGAATTGAGAATGGGTTGTCGTATACTTAAACAGAAAAACTACCTTTTAGTCTGTTCCAATCAAATACGGGATACTTTTGCAACATTTGGAAAGAAGCAGGATAGTCCCGGTGGCAAAGCAATCAGATTTTATTCCAGTCTGCGTTTGGAAACAGATACTAAAAACAAAATCACAAAGATAAAAACAGTGAATGGAAAAGAAGTCAAACGTGTTATTGGGGTAAATATTGAGGTTGAAGTTGTAAAAAGTAGTATTTGGAAACCATTCCGAACTGCTCCTGTAACCATAATTTTTGACTATGGAATAGATTCTGTGAGGGATAACTTACAATTTATTAAGAATTATACAAACAATAAAGTTTATACCCTTCAAAAAAAAGAATTATCCAATGAAATGAGTAAAGCTATTAAGATAATTGAAGATAATCAATCAGAATTCATTTTAAAAGAGGAAGTTATTGATTTGTGGGAATATATAGAAAAACAATTTCAATCAGAACGAAATCCTAAAGTACGATAATTATAAATAAATTTGTTGTAGGGACTTACATATTTACTAAAATGGAAAGAATAATACATTCTCTTAGTACTTCAGGTATTTATCAAATACGATCTATTATAAATGGTAAATTATATGTAGGGAGTGCTAATCATTTTAAAGATAGAAAATGGGATCATCTTAAAAGATTAAAAAACAAAAATCATGGTAGTTACTTATTACAAAGACATTATGATGTTCATGGAGAGAATAATTTAATATTTGAAATAATAGAAATAGTTTCAAGAAAAATAAATGAAGATATTCTCTCATTTAAAAAACGGTTATTGGAAAGAGAACAATATTATATAGATACATTAAAACCAGAATTTAATATTGCAAAAATCGCAGGTTCACCACTTGGAATTAAACGATCAGAAGATTTTAAACAAAAACATCGTGGAGAAAATAGTGTTAGTAAACGATTTGATGTAAAACGAAAACAATCAGAAGCAAGAAAAAAGTATTGGGAAAGTCATGAACATCCTTTTGGGGAAAGAAATTCATTTTATAAAAGAAAACACACCAAAAAAACTCGGAATATGATTGGGAATAAAAATAGAGGTAATCTGAAAGGAAATCAATATGCAAAAGGAAATAGATTTTCCCATACTCCAGAAGAAATAGAAAAAATGAGAAACAGTTGGACTCCTGAAATGCGATTACAGGCGTCTATTCGAGCTAAGCAACAGTATAAAGAAGGCAAGGGACTTGCTAAAATTAATAGTAAATTTAAACAAGAACGAAATCCTAAAGTATGATGAAAATTGGAGATATAGTTATGATATTTGCGAATCCTATGGAAAACAAATATCCTCAAGGACAGGCAAGATTACATTATCTTGTGCAAGATTATGGAGAATTGGAATATTGGGAGGTGGAGTATTTAGACCATCCCGACCATCATTATAAAACATTGATTAGAAAGGATAAAAATGAAAAGAACAAAGAAACCTGAAGTTATTTTTAGAAGTGGTAAAGAATATGTTCCTGATAGATTACATTATGATGATGAAGTTGGTATTACTAATCAATTTACCATTCTTACCAATGATCCCAGTTTTACTGCTTGGGGGTGGGCTGTATTAAACAATAAAGATCATATTCTTGAAACAGGCTGTATTAAAACTACTCCAGAACAGAAAAAACGTAGGATTCGTACATCTGATGATCGTTATCGCAGAACGGTAGAAATAATACAGAAATTAAAGAAAATAATAAGAGAATATAATATACGACTCATTCTCAGTGAAGTTCCACACGGAAGTCAAAATGCCAATGCTGCTGTAATGATTGGAGTGGTAACAGGAGTAACAACCACCATTTCTGAATGTTTGGGAATACCAATAGAATACTATTCCGAACAGGATGCCAAGAAAGCTGTATTGGGTAAGAAAGCAGCAACAAAAGGGGATATGATTGAAGCAATATGTAAATTGTATGAAGTAGATTTGAAGGGTATTAAGTACATTGATGAAGCAGTTGCCGATGCTTTGGCTATTCACTACGTAGCAAGCAAGCAATCACAAATATTTAAAATGATGAAGAGATGATATATTATACAGTTTGTGTATTTGGCACAAATACAGAAGGAAAACGAGTTGCTGGATGTCACATAATTAAAGCAACATCAAAAGAAAATGCACTAGACATACGTAAACGTCATGGTATATCAAATCCTCGTTTTGCAATAGGAAATTTACATATTACTTGTAAAGAAATAAATTTATCTGCCTTTAAAGAAGTAAATTTAGAGATGCTGAAAAGAAGAAGAAAAGGAATAGGAGGGTTTATTTGGTATGAAGATGAAAAAGGTAATTTACAACATGAATAAATGATAAAGAGATGAAAGAAAAAGAAGAAATATTAGAATTCCTTGAAGAATGTTTACTTATATTAGATAAACTTTCTAAGATAAAAAATGATTCTGTTCAAGTTGCACCCATTCAATTAGAAATAGTAAATTTGTTTTTGAAGGTATATCAGAAAGGATATGATAAGGGATTTAAAAAAGGTAAGAAAAAAAGAGAATTACTTAATGAGGGGACTAATCTAACTTTTTAGTAAACAGAATTGATACAAAATATTTAAAATGGATATACTTGTTAAATGTGAATGTGGTAAAGAATTTATCGGAAAATCTTATAGAATAAGAAATGGAAGAGATAAGTTTTGTTCTCAAGAATGCAAGTATAAATATAGATTAAGACCATCAAGACTTATCTATATTAAACATAAAGAAAATCCAACTTCCTTTAAAGAAGGAATTGCTCCTTGGAATAAAGGCACAATTGGATTTTGTAAACAAAATAAAACTTCTTTTAAAGAAGGAGAACACAACAGTATTAAAACTGAATTTAGAACTGAAACATCGGTAAATGAGAAAAATTACAATTGGAAAGGAGATGATGTTAAATATGGAGCATTACATACATATATTCAGAGAAAATTAGGAAAAGCCGATCATTGTGAATTTTGTCGTATAACAACATCTACTTTATATGTTTGGCATAATGTAGATGGACAATATAGAAGAAATATAAATGATTGGATAAGTTTATGTCATAAATGTCATATGAAATTACATCATAAAGTAAAAATGGAATATAGAATAAAATATAAAGAAAAATGAAGAGAATTTTAGTTTGTGGAGGAGCAGGTTTTATTGGTTCACATCTTTGTGAAAGATTATTAAATGAAGGTAATGAAGTTATTTGCTTGGACAGCTACTTTTCAGGACGAAAAGATAGTATATGCCATCTATTACTATTGTCAAACCCATACTTTGAAGCAATCCGCCATGATGTGATTAATCCAATTCAAATTGAATGTGATGAGATATATAATTTAGCCTGTCCTGCATCTCCGGTACATTATCAGCATAATCCCATAAAGACAATCAATACCTCTGTGATGGGAGCCATTAATGTACTGGAATTAGCAAAAAGACTTAACGTAAAAGTACTACAGGCATCCACAAGTGAAATATATGGAGATCCATTGGAACACCCACAAAAAGAAACATATTGGGGTAATGTTAATCCAATAGGTGTTCGTGCTTGTTACGATGAATCCAAAAGATGTGCAGAGACCTTGTTTATTAACTATCACAGACAGGAAGGAGTAAAAATAAAGATAGTTAGGATAAGTAACACGTACGGACCAAAGATGTTAACAAATGACGGAAGGGTAATTAGTAATTTTATTATTCAAGCATTAAAAGGAGAAGATATAACTATTTATGGTAATGGAAAACAGACTCGAAGTTTCCAGTATATTTCTGATCTTGTTGAAGGATTAATAAAGATGATGGATTCAGCAGATGATTTCACTGGCCCTGTAAATATTGGAAATCCATATGAGTTTACTATTGATGAGTTGGCAGATTTAATAATCCATATCACAGATTCTAAATCAAAGATTATTTATAAGCCATTACCAGCAGACGATCCTGTCCGCAGACAATTAGATATCACTTTAGCCAAAGAAAAGTTAGGATGGGTTCCTCATGTAGATTTACTAACAGGATTAAAAAATACAATTTGCTATTTTAAAAATATTTTAATATTATGATTAAATCATTACAAATCACCAATGTTCAAAGTCATGAAGAAACAGAACTTGAATTCTCCAATGGAGTTAACGTCATTGTTGGATCGTCTGATTCTGGAAAGACAGGAATCATTCGCTCTATACGAAAAGTTGTTTGGAATAGACCTTCAGGGAGTTCCCTCTGTTCTCACTGGGCTGGTGAATCGAAGATACGATTTCAAACAGAAGAAGGTATCGTTACTTGGATTAAAGATAAGATGGATAAATACATCTTGGAAACAAGTGGAGTACAAGAAGGGGATAAGCGAAATAAAACGGAATTCACAGCTTTTGGTACTTCAGTTCCGGAAGAAATCAGTAGGTTTCTTAATATCAATGAAATAAACTTACAAAATCAATTTGATGCCCCATTTTTATTAAGTGAATCACCAGGTGCAGTAGCAAGTCATTTCAACAAAGTTGCAAGGCTGGATAAAATTGATACTGGTACTCAAAATGTACAGAGTTGGATAAATCAATTAAGTTTCACAATAGGAAAAGAAGCTAAAAAAGATAAACCAGCCACTGGACTTATCAAACAAATAGAAGATAAAGAACGAGAACTCAAACAATTTGACCACTTGGAAAAGTTTGAGATTGATGTGGAAGTATTGGAAGGAATGGATGAAAGACTAATCAAAAGTTGTGTTAATTATGATAAACTTGGAAAATTAGTTGATAATATTAAAGAAGTAAATACTGATATTGAAGATGTTTCAGAAATTCTTGAATTAGAAAAACCATTAAATCAGATATTTGAATGGAAATATGAAATTGAAGATATTGGAACAGAGGGAGGTGAATTAACCTTTCTTGTAAAACAAATAAAAGATGTTCAAGCAGAAATATTGGAGCAAGAAGAACTAATTACTATTGAAAAACCTGTAAACGCCTTATTAGAGTTGTATGAGAATAAAGAAACGGCTGACGATCAAAGGAAACGGCTATTTAAGGCAGTTTCTCAGTTAAACAGTACTAATGGGCAACTTAAAACAGCAGAGGTTAGACATAAGACTTTACAGGTAGAATTTAATAGGGTGTTTCCAAATATATGTCCTTTATGTAATCAACCAGTTAAAAAATAGAAATTATGGGACAACCAAACTTAAAATTTAGAATAGAAGTAGATAATAAGGAAGCAATAAGAAAGTTTCATAAACTTCACAGAGAAACGGAAGAATTCAGTTATGCTCTCCATGAGCTTTTAAGAGATATTAAAATAGGAATTAGAGTAGTTCCTATCAAAGAAAAGAAATGGTATCAATTTTGGAAATAAATAGAAATTATGGGATGGAAATCAACAATAGATATTACAAGAGAAGAAGCTATTCAATTAATTATGGATAGAATAATACTTGTTTCAGCTCTTTCTAATAAAGAATTAGAGGATATGATAGAATCTATGGGATATGGAGATGATACTAATTTACCTTATTATGGGTATAACTTTTTAATAACAAATGGAAAGAACAAAACTGAATAAAACTCCTTCAGCCATTCTCACGAGTGACTGGCATCTTCGAGAAGATACTCCTATTTGCAGAACTGATAACTATTGGGAAACTCAATGGAAAAAGGTAGATTTTATATCCAAATTACAAGAAGAATATAATTGTCTTGTAATCCATGCCGGAGATTTATATGATCGTTGGAAAATAACAACATATTTATCAAAAGAAACAGCTAAACATCTTCCAAATAAATTCTATACAATATACGGACAACACGATTTGCCACAACATAATATAAAATTATCTGAAAGGTGTGGAATAGATTTATTATTGGAAGTAGGAAGATTAAATGTATTACCAAATACTCATTGGGGACAAATTCCAGATAAAATAAAACCATCATTGCATTTAATAAAAGAAGATAAACAGACGAAGAAGTTTATTTGGAAAAGAAAAATACTCGTTTGGCATATTATGAACTACCAAGGTAAATTACCTTGGCCAGGATGTGATGCTCCAATGGCAGCAAAATTGTTACGGAAGTATCCTCAATATGATTTGATTTTAACAGGAGATAACCACAAAACCTTTCATGAGGAACACGAAGGACGATTACTCGTCAATCCTGGTTCATTAATGCGAATGGATGCAGACCAGATAAATCATAAACCTTGTGTTTATTTGTGGTTTGCTGAAGATAACACAGTCCAGAAAGTATTTCTTCCAATTGAAGATAATGTAATAAGCAGGGAACATATTGAACGCAAAGAGGAACGTGATAACCGAATTGATGCTTTTGTCAGCAGGTTAGATGGGACTTGGAAAGCTGACATGTCGTTTGAAGATAATTTGGAGGCTTTCTTTAAAGCAAATAGTATAAGAGAATCAGTAAAAGAAATAATTTATCATAGTTTAGAATGAAAGATTATAAAGCAATAAGCGAAAAACAGGCAGAACTAATAGAAATATTTGAAGATTGGCTGGAAATTGATTATGATGATGAGGGAGGGTATCAAAAGGTCAGAAGACTCAAATCAGAGATTGCCGTCCTTGAAAAGCAGATTGAGAAAGAAAAGAAAGAACCTAAAACTTTTACTGATTCTGATGATATTGAGTATTATCGAGATGAAGATGGTTCAGTAAGTTATAAATAAATAAAATCAAATAATTTAAAATCATGAGAAGAATTATAAAAATTATGAATTCAATAAGACAAGAACTTGAAATCAGTGTTATATCTACTAACAGGGTACTAAAAGATGCTGTTAAATCAATGGATTACATACAATTATTAAGGAACGTGCATCCACTATATCGTCCGGATTATGCACACCGACTTTTTAAAGAAGGGATAATAACAGTTGATGAAACTAAGGAATTCACTAAAATAATAGGAAAATGAAACCAATTAAATTACTTCAACAGGAATTGAATAAATTATTAAGTGCTAAACAACACTCAATAGATGCTCTTAAAATAGGAAAAATTGATATTGAGCTTTATGAAGAACATATGAGAAATCTCATACCATTAATTGCTTCCTATCATTATGCAATTAGAATATTAACAATATACCCAGAAGCAAATGGATGAAAGACAATTACTTGATTTAAAGAAAAAAGTAGATGATGCAAAATCTGCAGTATCAGAACTCAAAGGACAACAAACTGCTCTGATGAATCAACTTAAAACTGATTGGAAATGCAATTCAGTTGAAGAAGCAGAAAAGAAACTCAAAGAAATGGAAACTAACATTGCTTCCATTGAACGTAAAATTGAAAAGGGAGTTAAGGAACTGGAGGAGAAATATGAAAATAATAAAAATTGATAGAACTTCCATTAAGAGAAATCCTAATGCAGGAAGTACACGAACATATTTGCAAGGACTAAAAGATACTTCATTTAAAATTAAATCTGGTAAAATTCCTAAATGGTTATTAAAAGATCCTTTTTATCCTACTGATCAGAGAATAGAAAATAATATTGTAATAGAACTTGAAGGTAAAATTAATGGTCCTATTACTGATAAAATGATTGAGAAGTTTAAAACAGTAAAAGGATTATCTATAAATATATTATGTGAACCTATAATCATAGATCATTTTCCTGAACCTGATTATTTATTTGAATATGAAAAAACGAAACTGAAATGTAAACATTGTAAAAATAAAGTTGATGTTGATGCAATAGAAACAGATTGGATTATGGATGAATATGAAGTTGAAATTTGTCCTATTTGTCAACAAGAAAACACATTTCCAAAATATAAGTACGAAAAAATAGAAAATGCAATTAAAGGAAAATGAACGGAATTCAACCATATAGAAACCTACTTGAACAGCAGAAAGGACAGGCTTTTCAAATTGAAAAGTCCTTATCCACTCTACAGGATGAATTAAGAGAAAAGAAACGTTCCTTAACCCGTCATGAACAAGCTCGTGAGGTTATTCGTGAAGTTGCTTTAAAGACGCAGGAGAAACTCCAATTCCACATCTCTGACATTACCTCCCTTGCCCTTGAAGCAGTATTCCATGAACCATATAAATTGGAAGTAGAATTTGTGCAGCGACGCAACAAAACAGAATGTGATTTATACTTTGTTAGACATGGCGAAAAAATGGATCCACTTTCTGCCAGCGGAGGAGGAGCCGTTGACGTCGCTGCTTTTGCTTTGAGGATTGCCTCATGGAGCATGGCTCGACCACGTACCCGTAATGTAATAATACTGGATGAACCTCTGCGATTTCTCAGTGCTGACTTGCAAGAAAGAGCCTCTGCAATGATAAAAGAAGTATCAAAGAAATTAGGTATCCAGTTTATTTTGGTTACCCACGAATCAATATTGGCATCTTATGCCGATAGAATTTTTGAAACAAGTATTAAAAAAGGTAAAACCAAAATACAAATGACATGAAAGACGGGCAATTAGTCAGAAAGATTTATGTCAAATCCGAGAAGGACCTGCCAATTGACAATAAGAAATATGATGTTTTTTGGAAAGGCAATGACTTTCATCGGATGCACGGATGGACAATGAAAAGATATTTTAATGATATTGACTGGTATCTCCAACCTGAGATAAACTGCAATATTTGTGGTAAAAACAAAATAGATATTTATCCTATTTGCGTAAAATGCTGGGATGATGTACATCCAAAGCAACAAGTCGGGGAGCAGGAATCAAAGTCCTTGCTGACAGCAGAAGAAATGGTAAATGAAAATTTCAAAGGATTAGATAGTTTAATCAATGATGAAGATCTTTGTCAATGGTATAAGGATTTGATAAAAACTTGTTTAGAAGAATATGCTAATCAATTTAAAACCAAATAACCAATGAAAGAAGGACAATTATTAAGAGTTAAAGTTATTAAGACCGAAGCTGATCTGCCGAAAGAAAGAGGTGATTATGAATGTTTATTTAATGATCACAAAACATTTGGAAAAGTAAGATATGATAATGATTTTGCAGGGTCAGGTAATATTTGGTGGATTAATAAAATTGACTGGTATCTTCAACCTATTGATGAAATAATTAGTATCATGGACACAAAAGATAAATTGATTGGTGTACTAAAAGAGGCAGATAATCTTTTAAGTTCTGCTAAATGTCCCGATTGTGATGGGAATGGAATCATTTTAAGTCAGACTGTAAAAACAGGAACAAAATGGGTTGATGATGGACATGGAAACCCATTACCCGAACCTTATCCAATAATAAATCACAATCAATCTCAATGTTTTTGGTGTTATCATAAAGATAATTTATTATCAGAAATTGCCACTCTTGAAAAGCAGATTAAGGAGCAGGAATCAAAGAGATTAACTGATGCTGAAATTACAGCAAAAGCGAAGATTTATGCAAGAGATCACAGTGAGGCACCTGATAAAGATTGTCCGATGTGGATTGAGCATGATTATTGTGCCGGTGCTGTTATGGCGAGGGAATTTTATACAGGTGTAATTCAGGACTTGGGGGAGGAGCAATTTAAAAACAAATAACTGATGGCAATACTTAATTATACAACATCCATTAACTGTGAAAAGTCAATTGGTGAAATTCAAAAATGTTTAGTCAAGCATGGTGCCCATAAAATAGTTACAGATTATCAGAATGGGACTCCTTCTGCTGTTACTTTTTGTATTACATTAAACGGAAATATTATAGGATTTTCTTTGCCAGCAAATTATGAAGGAGTATTAAAAGCGATGAAGGCAGATAGAAAAATTCCTCGTTCAAAATGCAATATCGATCAAGCTCAAAAAGTGGCATGGCGAATTGTCAAAGATTGGGTTGAGGCTCAAATGGCAATTGTAGAAGCTCAACTCGCAGATATGGCAGAAGTATTTTTACCTTATGCAATTACAAAAACCGGCGTAACTCTTTACAAAGAAATTCAAAATAATGAGATGAAAATGTTACAATTATCAAATGTCTGAACAAATTAAAACCAAATAACCAATGAGTTGCGAAATTTGTGGACGGGGAGCTTGTATGAGGAGTTTTCACTCTTTAGGAGAGCAAGAGGACTTTGATAATGTGGGCGATAGTATTAAAGAACGCATGCGAAATATTCTCTGTAAAAGAGTAGAAAAAATTAATGGCGAATATATTGCTGATGACTATTACGTTAAATTAGCAGATGTTATTGATATTATAGAAGGTTATTAACCAAAGGAAATTCTTAACTTTGATAAAAATTATGAAAAACCAAATTACAATGGACACAAAAGACAAAAATTCTGGATTAGATAAGTCATTTATTCCTCCGAAGATTGAGGAGCAGGAATGTAAGCACCCTCCTGAATATGTCCTCCTTGAAGGTGGATATAAGGCAAGGTGTTTAAAATGTAACAAATCAATTCATTTTTATTCACCAAAACCATGAAAAAACTACTACTGATTTTACTATTTGCATTTGCTGGCATAATGTGTCAGGCGCAAAGGGAAGCGGATACACTTGTAGTCCTTGATACTGTTTATGTCATAAACAATTATAGTGGAGATACAATGTGGGCATATACAGAATTAATATCCAAATATTATTATGATAAATATTTTCAGGAACGGCCAACCAAAAGAGAAACATATTTTAATCCTTTTAAAGATATGACTTCTGAAACAATAGAATTTATATTAACACATTATAATCAGGAAGAATTAAAATGGATGCTTTCACCTATTACATGGCGAGATAAATTTAAAACCAAATAACATGAAAAAACTATTATTCTTACTTGTTTTAATTGTATTGGTTTGTTGTCAAACACAAATACAGAAAGAATCTATTATTCCTGAGAAATCTATTATTTTAAATCAGGAACAATTTATGGTAATTTGGCAAACGAATTATATGAATGGAGTAAAGAGTGGTTTGACATGGTATATAAATAAAGATGATGTGGTATCAAGAAATCAATGGAAACTTGATTCATTAAATATGGTACATTTCTTTGAGGAATGTGTAAAAATTGATTAAAATTAAACCAATGAAAAAACTACTATTCTTTTTAAGTCTTTTAATTATTATGATTTTGATGAGCAGTTGTGCTTATCAAAAGTACCATTCACAACAATTCAAACCTGACCGGAAGGATAACAAAATCAGGGATTGCAATGTTTACGACAATGCCGACACGATGCGTGAACACTATAAAAAACGGAACCGATGACAGAAATAGTAATGTTAGGAATATTGATCTTAGGAGTAGGCATCCTATTATATGTAGGATTATGGAATCATTCAAAATCAATTGACAGACTTGCAGATATTTTAGAAAAATATCTTGACAAGCAATGAACCAACACGAGATTATCAGTCATGTCCTGCGTGATATGAAGATGCAAGGATTACTTGATCCTGATTTTACAGGTGAGGCACGAACATATCTTGACGCTGTATTTGTTGCAGGATGGGAATTAGGCAGACAAGGAGCAGATTACCACAGTAATAAAAAGATAGGGCAATACAATAGAGAAGGTAAACTAATGAGTATCTTCCGAAGTCAAAAGGAAGCTGCAAGGAAAACAGGATTTACAGCACAAGGTATTAACTATTCAATGCGTAGGGATAAACCTACTAAACAAGGATGGATTTGGAAATATATATGACCTATGCAGTTTTATACCTTAATTATTAGTTATTAAAACTTTCCATACACCATTTGACCAAATTTTATAACAATCAAGTGTTGCGTCTTTCACTATCCCACTTTTGCCCGCAGGAACCACAATAGCGTTGATCTCTGCCGTTGTTTTGCCCGGGATAGGTAAAATATCCCAACTGTTCAATGGCCTCCGCTAATTCAATCGTACCCGGCTTATTCGTTAAGTCAATTGCGTAGTCGTGCGTGTGTGCAATAGGCGGGAAGGTCAACGGCTTGCTAAGAACATCATTCCAATAGGTTGCGCCTCCTGTCAGCACAGTATTCATTGACGTACCATCGGGAAACGTTATCTTCATTGTTGACAGCCCGAAATTGAAATACATAGGTTTCAGAAAGGTATCATCAGCCTTCTGCCCGCAGGCAACGGCAAAGGTTGCTATTAAAAGTGCGAAAATCAGTTTCATCGTTTTCATATCATTTTATTCTATAAATTCAAAACAACCAATATCCGGTGCGGCACCTAAATATGGTATTCCGACATCAACCCCAGCATTCTTTAAATCCGATCCCGTGACTAAGTGAAAACAGGTAATATCCGGCAGACTGCCATTCGCTTTTCTTGCAGATAATAATTGACTTGTTGCCAAACTCACAAAATCTGCATTATTGACAACAAGACCATCCTGCCAACTGTTATGATCCCTTATGGCATTACTATGAAAATCGCCAATAATGGGATCTAAATAAGATAGGTTGTTTCTAACAATATGTGCATTGTCCGGATTGGTACTTGCAAATAAATACCCTGCTTCGACATTGGAATAAGAAACATTATTAAACAGGTGTATTATAACATTAGCCTCAGCCTGATTGTAACCACTGTCATTATATGCTGAAATACAATTAGTTAATATTCTCCTTAGTAAGGTACTCTGATCCTCTACTGTTTTCCCAAGTTCAAACCCATATCCATCACCATCAGTTCCATGATTATTCCATGCCCAACATGAATCATATATTGCAACGCCTTCAACGTCCCATGTACCAAAACCTTCGCCCCATTCATTATCCCATGATCTGCATCCTCTGACTGTGTTAGTTGATGTATTTATGGTTCCTAAAATTGCAAATCCATTGCCATTAGTATTATTTACATAATCATAATTAGCATAAGAGTCACAATTCAACATCAAACCATGATCCGTCCCTCCAAAAATAATACCACAACCATGATTATTATATGCTACAAGATTTTCAAAAGTAATATAATTGGAAGCATGGGCGGCAATTGACCACGGCTGGTCAATTGTGCCATGTGGCGTTTTTGTAACACGTAATCCTTTAAGATGCCAGTAATCACAATCATATAAGTACACACCGAAATTTTGATCCGTCCCTGTGCAATTACTCATATCTAAAATTGGTATTTCACCGGGATAATTATAAATACATATTGGATTTTCACTCGTGCCGTTTTTTAATGTGGCATAAGCACCTGGAGCATCAATGGCAGATACTTGATATGTTCCACCTCTTATGTAAGTCAATTCTCCTGCGGCTGTATTATCGAAGGCTTTCTGCCATGTAGCCCACGGCTCAGTAAAAGTTCCGGCATTATCATCACTACCGTTGGCTGCAACATAGTGATCTGCCACATAGATAGGTTCACCTGCATAACCCCTGACAAAGAGTTGCTGTTGTCCTCTCATGTGTATTACTTCGCCATCAGGAGTTATAATGTGTCTGACATTCTGACTCTGCCCCCATAGAACAAAGGACATCAGGCATAAAACAATAAACAAAACTATCTTTTTCATGTTATTCAATTTTTATAAGTTGTAACCCACTTTGAGTTTTAATAAATTGTGTTCCACTTTGAATTTTTATAAGAACATTTCCCGTTGGCGGAGGCGTATCACTTGCAACAAAACTCCTCTGGTTGCCATAAGCCGTACCCATCGAGTTCGTTGCATACGCCCGCACGTAGTAAGTTAGTCCAGGTGTCAGGTTGATTATGTTACTTACAAATACCCCTGTGCCTGTGCCGTTCGTTGTCTTGCTACCTGCCGTGGTAGGATTTTGTCCTGTTGACCAGCACACACCACGAGCCGTAACACTCTCCCCTCCGTCATCAGTGACGTTGCCTCCTGAAGTGGCGGTAATAGTCGTGATGTTAGTAATCGCTGTCGTGGTAACAGTTGGCACAACGGGAGGTGCAACTCCATATTCATAAGCACCAATACTCGGTATAGTGTTCCATAACTCGCCATCATAATCATAAGTTAATCCAACATTTATCCCTTCAGCAATAGCTAAAGTTGAAAGTGAAGTCAGGTGAAAATCAGTACCCCCGACAAAATAAGGATTGCCTATGTTATTGTTCTGATAAGTTAAGTTCGTGGGCACGGGATGTACATAAAGAGGGATATTGCTGTTCCCATTCAGATAAAACAGATTATTCTCGACACTCATAATATTAATTGTGCCATAACTGGACTGGTTAGCGTAAATCGGAGCAGTATAAAAACCCTGGATAATATTATTTCTAATACTTATATTTGTTACGGCATCGCCTGTTGGGAGAAATATACCAGCCAGTGCCGAGTTACTTCCGCTCGCTGCTATAATGACATTATTCCAGATATTTATATTATCAAGATAATCCGGTAAGACTGGCCCCGTTGTAAAATTTATGCCAGCTCCTGAATGAGCACCCAAAATTCCAACATTGTAAATCAAATTATTATAAATCCAGACGTTCTCAATATATTCTGTCGCACTATTATACTGAGTGAAACAAATGGGATATCGAAGATTTTTAAATATATTATTCCTTACTATTACATTTTCAGAAGTATATTCAAGTGTTAACCCGTATTCCTCATACGATGAACCCAAACTACTCCTGCCAACAGTATTGTGATGAAAATCAACTCCGTAGTCATATACGCCTTTTAAGCAATCATGTCCGAAATCTACTCTCCCGGAGAAAATATTATTATACATCTCCATCCCAGTAGTGAAGAATGTTTCAAATGTAAACGCCCATTCGTCACCAACCTGCGGAACGTTAGTTGCCGTGCAATTATAAAATTTACAACCATTGAGCCCAGCAAAACTCTCAAAACCAGTACCTGAACGACCATCCTCCCTGTCAGTAACAGTTATAGTGTTATGATGAATAAGCATCCCATCCGTATTTTCCGCAGCCAGATTAGGTCGCTGGTCACCACTATAATACCAACCACTATTTGTTATTGTGCAGTTATAAACCTCATTACCATGTGTCTGTCCCGATCCTCCGAACCGTATCCCCTCAATGCGAAAATTAACTACCGTGACATCATGGATAATCACATGATTCCGGCGGTAAACGCTGATGGCTTTGTAACCTGCATAGTTATCTCCATCGAGTTTAATTTTACTAATGGATTGATTGCCGTCCGTCACCGATCCACTTACAAGTCTTATCAGTCCCTCGAAACTACCGGCAGCAGCCAAGTGTGATTTTATCAAAGATTGATCACCAATACCCTCAATACTCACACCAACTGCAAGGTTTGAAATACCTGTTTCTATGTAAGTTCCGAGATTAACATGAATAAAATCTCCTGCTACAGTAACTCTTGTACAAGCGTAACCGAGTGTTTTCCACGGATCACCTACCAGTCCTGTGTGAGAAGGACCGTCCGTACCAGCAGGGTCAATATAATAAGTATTACTGCCTCCCTCGGCAAAATATTCATAGGCCCCGATACTTGGAGTAGCCTCCCATGCCTCACCATCATAATCTGTATCTAATCCGACATCTATTCCCTCACCAATAGCCAACGTAGATGATGCTGTTAAATGGAAATTTGTAGAGGAAAGAAAATAAGGATTACCTACATTGTTATTCTGTTCAGTTTTATTGGTTATAGTAGCCCCAACGTAATACCCGGCATCAGTTCCATTCAAATAATAGAGATTGTTTTCAACAGATAATATATCAACAGTACCTCCCGCTAATTGATAAGTAAACTGAATCGGATAATTATTAAATCCCCTAATAATATTATTTCTTATTGAAACATTAGTCACAGCACCATAGACTTGCCAACGGATACCCACATTACTTTTCCCAGAACCACTTAATATTGTATTGTTCCAAATATTTATATTATCTACATATCCATCATACGTTGTTTGTTCACCATTAACAAAGATTCCATAACAGTATGTATAATTAGAATATCCCACATTCTCCATGATATTACAATAAATGTAAATGTCATCAATATACACATCCTCCTCATTCATTGTTGCAAGGAGAAAGATACCATTGGGATAATTTTTTATGTAATTATTATAAACATAAATTGATTCATATTTTCCTCTTTCCTCAAAATCAATAGCCTGAATTGTTCTATATCCTTTTGGTATTTGTGAATTAATAAGAAAATCATTGTCGTGTATTTTTATACCCCAGGAATAAGCTCCTTTCTCGACATTAACAATATCTATTACCCCTCCACCATTGAATGTATTATTATATATCTCATCTTCTCCTTCAGCGTGCCAATATTCGAAAAAGAAATTCCAGTTTGATCCCTCATCGGGGTTTCTGTAAAAATTATTACTATAAAACTTTAATCTTGTATTCCAATTCGAAGTAATATTATTCCCATTCAATCCAAGTGTACGCCCAATTGCAGTTAATGTATTACTATAAACAAGTAAATTATCCTGCCCCTCTATTCGTATCTGCCCGGATTCATTTGCCCTGTTTGTACAATCTGTAAAAGTACAGTTATAGACTTTATTTCCAGTAGCATAAGTAGATGTTGGAGGATTAGGATAACTATCATTTGAACTATCAAACGTGATGCCTGAATAGTTAAAACCTGTAAAAGTAACGTGATGAATCAGAACATTATTTCTGTAATTCACACATATCGCTCTTGTTGCGGTATATGCGTTACCATCAATTTTGATATAACTAATGGATTGATTCCCATTTGTGGGAGTAGGAGCGGAAGAGTTTAATAGAATAGCTGCATCATTTGAACTTGACGGCGCATAGACATATCTAAGATAAGACCCATCCCCTTCGCCAATTATGCTAACACCAACCGCCAAATTTGCCCTTGCCGTCTCATTATATATCCCTGCATTAACATGAATTATATCAGGACTTGATACTATCGTACAAGCATAAGCAAGGGTTTTCCAAGGATTACCGCTTGAACCATCACCTGTATCATCATGACCATCATCAGAATCTATGTAGTAAGTAGTTCCAGATACAAGAATTGAAAGAAATAGGAATAATATGATTAAAATCTTTTTCATGCTGCTATTTTATACTTTCTTTTGTAATTCGGAAGTAAAAATATAATCAACCACATAAATTCTATAAATGGATGTGTTCTGCCGTCACCACCATTAAACAATAAATTAACGTCTGCCTCGGTATGCCCCGAACTCCAATAACCAACATCGTCAATAGTACCATGAGCGGGACGTGAATAACCTATGTTATCATTACCAATAGCCGTTATATCATCTATCGTATGCAGAGTGCCTGAAAATACATTTCCTGTTGTCTTGAAGTTTGCTTCACCGTAACCCACATATAGTTCAACTGCCTTACCATCACCTTTGCAGATTCCTACTACATGATACCATGTCCCTGTACTGATAGCACTCGTGGAACCTACAATATACTCGCTCGCAGCAGTATTCATAAAATCTGCATATATCTTGTTGTCGTATGAATCAACATACACGGTACTTGTATTATGAGTCGTAGCATCAAATAATGTAAATAACGCCATACTATGTCCTGCTACACTCGGAAGCACATCGGTCTTAAACCAGAGTGCGATACTCATCTTATCACCTGTCGGACTTAAAGCGGAATTATAAGGAATAATAATAGCATCAGTAGCATCAAAACTGACTCCTAATCCTAATTTCCCTGCCACCCCTGCCGTGGCTCCATACAGTGTGCCATTATACCCACCTATTAATTCAGTTGCCGTTACACCTCCTGTCTCATCCAGTTGCCAGTAGGCGACAAGGCTGTCAAGCAGGGGAGAAGGTGTAGTCGGTGGACTTCCACCCTCACCCTCAGCAATTAAATGTTGAAACGTAATGGTATTCGTTGCCATCACATATAACTGCTCATCCGCTCCAAAAATGGGCTTGACGGTTAATCTACCCAACGTGTTATCATACCAGAATCCATCAGATTGTGTATTGTTAGGATGTTGTTGCTGAAAATTGCCCTCCCGGAAAAATAAAACATACCTACCTATAAAATCTGTGTGAGTTATAGTTGAATCACCAGTAGCAGGATAACCCTCCACATCCGTTATGCCTGACAAATAATAAAATTTACCTTCCGCTCCACCACCACTAAAATTCTGTAACTGAGTAAAAGTTATTATACTACCGGGAGCATTTGCCGTATCTGTTGCCCATACTGGGGAAATAGTATTTACTAGTGCAGCCCTATCTAAGAGGTCTGCAAGGCTATCAGCAACCTGCCCTGATGTTTCAATTCGTGTAAATGCCGTCGTAGCTATCTGTGTCGTATTTGTCCCCGGTATTGCCGTAGGTGCCAATGGTGTGCCTGTAAGACTGGGAGAAGCCAGATTAGCTTTTAAATCAAGCAACCCGGAATGATAACTGAAATTGTTATTTACATAAATAAAAGCCGTACGTAAAGGCGTTCCAGTTCCGTCATTGGCAACGGTCCCTACATTAATTGTTTGTATCTGACTATATGTTAATAAACTACAAGTCAAAAACAAAAACAAAATAAGTAATTTTTTCATTTCTTTATCCGTTATCAACTGTTACATAAGTATTATCTGCTGTAGGCAACATCATATCTGCCGTTATTATTCCATCGGATCCTGATTCTCCTTCATCTTCTACAATCTCCTTTGTCCCTATCTCAAATAAATCAAGTTCCCACATCCGATTGTATGAGTCAAACCAACCTCTATTAATAACAAAACAACGGGCTTTGCCATCTAAAGTATTTTTAGTATCTTGAATATTTCCCAATAGGTTAATTGCCATTTGTCCGGATGTATCTGCAATTGGCATTTGAATCAACTGTTTAGGTCTGCTATATTGATCGGCTTTCTCATCACATATTATCTGCAAGAGTTCTTTCATTTCTACCGTTCCTCTACGACTCCATGATTCAGTTGGATACAAAACAAGGCCGGGTGTAGTATATACAACTGTCCCATCTAATGTTCCTGTTTGACCAGTAACTCTGGTAGCTCCACTAAACTCGAAGCCAAGAATGTTAGACGTGTAAATAAGATTAGCACCAGAGGATGTCAGTACTATTCCAGTAGGCAGATATAACGATGCGTAATTAGTTACATAATTCGCCGCCGTTACTGTTAGTGAACTGGTATATACACAAAACCCTCCCCATCCATTACAAATTGGAACACATTGTCCGCTATTGCCTGTCAGAGTAATAGTATCAACTCTTAATTGAGCCGTTCCTATTGCTAAAGACCCAGCAAATTGTTCCAATACATTATCAATAAGTGAAGAAATAGAATCTGTATCAATTACATCACCTAATAAGCAATCGTATTCTATTTCTTCACCATTAATAGGATTAGTTTTTTCATATACTTTTTTTAATATACTTCTTATTTCCTTAAATGGAACGAACCTGGTAATGGTTTCCCAGTGCTTATAAAGACCATATCCCCAAATCCCCCATCTTTGTTTTGGTTGTATTAACTTATATTCAACAGGTCTGTTTATTGTTTCACTGGAATAAAAATAAAATCGTACCTCTCCGTAAGCTATCCTGACATTTGCGTTATTACTTGCCTGAAGTTCAATTCTTATATTTGTATTACTTAACAATAAACCATTTTTTATATCCGTTTTATAATGCTGCCAACCTGAACTCCCCGGTTCAGCAGTTTTAGTTATTGTCAAACCTTGCAGACCACTAACCCAAATACCATTACCTGCAAGATAAAAAGTATCTTGCTGTAATATTGCTTTTACCAAAATATCTTCAATGGGAGCACCTGTGAAATTATCAAGTAGATAATCAAATTCAATTACACAAGAATCAGCAGTTGCCTTTAAATTCGCACCGAATATTTGATAAATATAATGTGCATAAGGAGAACTGGTATCATAACTATCTAAATAAACACCTTTATTACCATCACTTATATTAGCACCAACGGGTCTGATATTTGTACCTGCTGATTGAGACCAGTTATCAAAATCTGTTCCATTAAATGTTTCACCTTTTAATTCCCAGTTATCAATCAAACTTTCTTTATTTCCATAATCCTGATTAATAGTAACTTTCTTTGCTGGTGATTGCACCATTAAAATACCGTTAGGTGTTTGCCTAATTGTTCGTGAAGGATGTATACTTACCCTGCGTATAAATTGATTAGGCACAATAGTCACAGAGCTTTTTGTTATTGCACCAGTAAAGTGTCTTCCTGCAACAGTATCTTCTATCATCTCTACTGGTCTGGTAATATAAAACGATCCATAACTCTGCCGTATAATAGCATTGTACTTTATTAGTAACTCAATCAATACTTCATAACAACTCATATCTTTAAAAATATCCACATCAGGAAAGTTCTGATCCATCGGTGAATCCTCAACATTATTGGCCATACGATCCTCATAGATATTACAAAACTCGTAAAATGTGGTAAATCCTATTTTATTAAGTATATCCAATATGATCTGGCTTTCCCGTCTGCGTCCATTATAATACTCTTCTCCATTTTTGTACTCAATCTCCTTTAGTAACTCCAGACCATCAATAGCCGTAATTGAAACAATATTAGGCACAACATCATAAGGTTCTTGATATTGTCGAGTTGCAATATATCCTCTAAAATATAAAACATTATCTATATAGATATACACTGGAAAGTGCATATCTTCCACGGAGTATAAATCAATTAATGAAAAATTCTCAGTGGAGATTATAGAAATAATAGCCTGTGTCATTCTGATAGGATCAAAGACATCATCTGATTCATTGTCAAAATCAAACTTTAAAGGACTGCCAGATGTTTTCAATGAAGTATATCCTCCTGTATGAGTATCTTCCCATATTTCTATCCTACATTGTTTTCCACAACGATCAATAAATCCTGTCCTATATTTTTCTGCTGCCATTTAATTTTGATAAAATCTACGAAGTACTAAATCTAAATCCTTTCCTCTAACCTTCCCATCAACTGTTATATTAATATTTTGTGTCTGCTCAGATAAATTACTCAATCCCTTTGGTAATACTTTCTCTCCAGAAGAGAGCAAAGCATGGTACGTGTCATTGGGATAACCAGGAGGAACGGTACCTCCTTTTGCCATTTTTGGTATTGTTGCCAATGCTGCTATAACAGCGGCTACTCCTGTGGCAATAGCTATTATATTAACAGGCCATGGCATTTTTGCCCCTGATGCTGTTGCACCTGCTATGGCTTCACTTGCTGCTGCTGCTGCTGATGCTCTTTGTGCTGCCGCCACTGCCTTAATCATGTTTATTATTTCCGGTAATTTTCCTATCACGCTCCCTATCCAACTCAACCAACTTCCTGCTACTCCTTCGATTGCCGATCCAACCTCACTAAAAGCCCTTCCCAATGCTTCAATGTCTCTTTTTTGCTCTCCTAACAATTTTTGTGTAGATATTAATTCGTTATATTGAGCAATCAAAACATCCATTTCAATTTCTCCTGCTTTAAAAGTTGATAAAAGTGTCCGCATTGCATCAGAAACAGACTGAATATCCATAGATGTCTTAGATGCAGCATCTCCAAAAATGGAATATAATTCAGCATTTTCAGTAAGTTGTCTGGCAAGTTCATCCATGACTGTTTTTTGAAAATCAAGAGCAGGCATTTTTGGTGCTTTAGCTAATTGTTCTAATCCAAGAGCAGCCATATATTCTTTTTGTGAAATTGCTTTTGGAAGTTGTGATGGATCCGCTAATTGATCCAAAACAGAACGCATTTTTTCTAAACTCAAAATAATTTTATCAATATTATCAGAAGTTGCAATGGCAGATTCAGAAGCCCTATCAGAAAAATTATCAAGTTCCTTTGCTACATTAGCTATTACTTCTTTAGCAATATTCCATCTTTGAAGTACTGCTTCTTCCATTATATCATATTTTCCAGCTTTTAACCAAGCATTGAACTTAGTTTCTCCTCCTCTTGCTTCAACAAGTTTATCATAATCCTTTTTAGCTTTAGCTGCCGCATCCCATGCTGTAGCATAGGCTTGAGAAAGACCGAGAAGGTTCATCTTAGAATAATCAACTTTCGTAAGTTCTTGCATTCTCTTCAACTCACCATTTACATTAATCAAAACAATGTTTAATTTCTCTTGTTCTTTTACAAAGTCTTCTGTTTTATTTTTAGCACGAACAAACAATGCAATTAAAGTAGTTACTGCTGTAATTATTAATACCCAAGGATTAGTTATAGAAACTACTCTAAGTAAACCTAAAGCAGAGGTTAATTTTACAACTATTCCAATTAATCCGGATAAAGCATATCCAACAACAGATACAATTAATGATAACGGTCCTAAAGCAGCAACAATCGCAAGTATAACCAATTTATTCTGCTTTTGTGCTTCAGTCAAAGAATCAAACCACTTTGTAAGAGCCTCCAATTTTTCTACCAACCACTTTAATACTGGTAATATTGCAGTAGCTACAGATTTTCCCAATGTTATCATAGAAACATTTGCAGCAGCCAACGCTTGATCAAATTGAACTTTTATTGTTTCAGATACCTCTGCCCATGCTTTTCCCAATGATCCAGTTGAATTAGTAATTTTCTTTATTATCTCTGAATTATACTTCATATTATTTCCTGATAAGGATAATACCTCATTCATTGCTCGTATATTAGGAAATACTTTAGCAACCAATGTTTCTCCATAAGCAACAGATAATTTATTCATTCGTTCCATCAAAGCCATAATTCCTTGTTCCCTAAGTATTTTTCGTAAATCAACATAGGAAGTTTTCATTATTCCAAGAGCTTCTGAAGCTTCATCCATTGCAACGGCACCTTGTTTTGTTTCCTTCATTAAAATATTAAGCATTCCTCTTAAATAAGTGGCTGCTTGAGCTGCTGTGGAACCAGTAAGAGTTACAGCAGCCATACTACCAGCAACTTGGTCAATGGACATTCCTAATTTAGAAGCCATAGGAATAACTGCACCCATAGCAGAAGCAAATCCTGTTGCTTCTGATTTCCCTTCTCTTACTCCTGCTACCAATACATCTGTAGCATAAGCAGCCGTTATACCTGTTCCACGATAAGCATTTAAAACAGAAGTTAAATAATCAGCTATTGTACTGGTTTCTCCTAAACCTGAAGCTGCTGCTTTAGCAGATAACTCAAGTACATTTAAAACCTCTGCTCCTTTTATCCCAGAGGATGCAATAAAATATAAACCCTCAGCTAATTCTTTAGGAGTTTTTCCAAATTCCACAGCCATTCTTTTAATTTCCTCACTCCATTGATTTACTTCTTCCTGAGCGGTTCCAGTTAACCCAACAATCTTTTGTATTGCAAACTCATAATCAGAAGCCATTTTAAACATAGTTTTTCCAGCAGCTATAATAGGTAAGGTTATAGCAGCAGAAGCCAAATATCCAAAGGTTCTGAATCTCTGGGACATATTATTTAGCGAAGTGGTAGTCTGTTTTTGCCAATTTTGCATAGCAGTCTGTGCCGCTATTAATCCACGGGTATCAACCCCTAGCGTAACCGTTAATTGGCCTAAATTCATAATTCCTTTTTATTAGTCCTTTTATTCGGAGTCCTATTTTGTATCTTCCTATTTTGAATCCTTGCTATTGAAAGAAGTCTTTGTTTCATTTCTTCCGTACTCATCTTTTCTGGTTCTTTCACATTATCACCACTCCAATCAGGCATAAAATCCATTGGAGATGTAATTGCTGGTCTAATTCCTTTCTTTGAATATAAAACATTAACAATATTCATAATCAAAGATTGTAATTGAGCAACTCTAAAATCTTCCCTCCACGAACCAATAGGATCAATCCTACTGTAAGCTTCCCATTCACTTAACTGAACCGAAGTTAGTTGATCCAATAAATAATCCGGATGAACTATTCCGATTTCTCTGCAGAGTCGGAACTGGAATTGCCGTCCTGGACGGCTTCTAAGTTTTTTACCAACTCCTCCTTATCTTGTTCCGAAATTGCATTTAACTTCTGAGCAACATTTACAATTGTTTCCAATCTCTTTGCACTCATATTTTGACTTAACAGTGAATAATCCCCTGGCAGAAGAACACAATTTCCTCCTTCATCACAAACAGTAACCACTGCAAGTTTAGCTCGAAAGTCTTCAGTAGCCTGTTCAAAACCAGTTATCATTCCTTTATTGTCCTTGATCTTTTTTAAAAGAGATTGTTCAAAATTATCCCTTTCCCTACCTGTCATTTGTTTTACAAATACAAATTCATCATTACCTAAATCAACTTTTACAACTTCAAGTTTTTCTTTCTGTAATAATGCTTTCCTACTTAATGTCTTCATGATTAGTGTCTTTTAATTATTAATAATAAAAAAATCACTTGATTAGTGAGCCTTTAAATGTTACTTAATTAAGCCTCAGAACCAGATCCTGTATTAGTTGTTACCTGTCCACTGATTTTAAGTGTCACATCTGCTGTAATCTTATCATCAACTGTAATGGCCAATCCTAATTCAGTTACAAGAGCCTCAAATTCAAAAGAAGTTTCTTCTGGATCTAACGATAAGTAAATTTCATAATTTTGAAGATCAGGACTCTCAAAATCGTCGTTCATAAGATCATATGTACCACGAGCAAAATTCATTGAAAGAGTGACTGTTCCCCCATCACGAAAACCACCAATAAACTCTCGATACCCACCAATAGAATCCAATGAAGTCACATCAATTGAATCTCGTGACTTCGTAGGTCCGGTGATCGAGTTAACTTCGGCAATATTAACCCAATTGGCTCCATCCCAACGCCGAAAGTATGTCCCTACACCCACAATAGCATTACTACTCATTTTCTTTTCCTCCTTTTTAGTTTATGCAGTTCTCCTCTGCAGATTAAAATTTACAATAAGTCGAACATTTCCATTATCATCCCAATCCAGAAGTGCGGGGCCACTGGAACAGTAAATAATAGTATAAACAGTCGGACTACATAATGTATCTTGCGCCCGACCATGTAATGAGTTCTTTATTTTTTCAATAAGATTCCATCCATTAATATATCCTCTATTACGTACTCTGATTTGAATAGATGGATATTCATATCCTACTTCACCTGCCAATCCTAAGTAAGGTGGAAAACCAGGAGTATCAAATATAGTAACACAATTCTCTGGATTGGCTGGTTCCTTTCCTATAAATAAATTTGTAGCAAAAGTCAATCCTAAAGTGGCATCTGCTACCAACATATCACGTATATCAGTTGATGGACTATTCATTTATCCTTTTATTTGAGCATTATCCTTTATTATTTGTACTATTTTACTTGTATTTTTATAAAGATGTTCTTGTAACCATTTCGCATTAGATCCTGGACGTTTAAAATTAATCATCATCTCTGATATAAACTCATGTACAAATCCTGCATAATTAGCTCCATACCCCATCATTAAAAACTTTTTATCTTTTGTTGATATTCTTCCCATTTCTCCTTGTCCCTCCATAATTGCTCCTTCCTTTTGAGATGAAATTTCATTTGCATCAGGTCCTTTAAATGTCTTAGGACCTTTTGTGGGAACCACTCGATCTGCTGTCACCACAAACCAACTCGCTCTTAAATTACCATAATCAACAGGAGTTAATGGTAATTTATGTTCTGTTTGTTCTCTTATATGAGCTGCTGACATAATCAATCCTTTCACACTTCTATTCTTAATCCCTTCAATCTGTTTATTAAGATTAGCCATAACAACTTCCATTCCTTTTAAATAACTTAATCCTCCACTTGCTCCCGGCATTCCCGGCCTTAAATGTGGTATTAATCTTTCCATTTCATTACCTCCTTTGCCAAACCAATAAATATGCTTTCCGAATAAATTCAGTAGTTGATCCGAGTGCTGGTATTTTCTCAAATTGCTTTATCATATATGCTCCAATAATTTCCTCCGGATTATACCATACTCCACTACTATCTGCTTCACTATCATCCAAATCATTCAATGTCCCTAAAAATAAATACCCTTCCTCCTCTACATCTTCAGTTACAAATACGGCTGCTCTGGAACCAATTATAGTACCATTTGGATCAGTTAGAACTTGTTCCCTTTCTTCCCAACGACAAGCAATTTCTTCTGGCTCTGCAAAGGTTTTACCCCCATAACCATCTTCTGCTAATGGAGCCCAATAGATTGCTGTTTGTGTGCAAGCCTGTTCTATAAAAGTCTCTATACTCATATTTCCTTTAATCTTCGAAACTTTCTACTGCGGTGATTGTAGCAGACATCTTACCTGTTTTAGCCATTAATCCTGATGTATCCAATATAATACACATTTGTCCGTATGGAGTAGATTTTAAACCTTCTCCCCACTTTCCAGTGTATTTTACTGAAGCTTCCCCAAGTTTTTCATCACTTGTAGTGCGACGTATGGTAGCAGTTATCATGTGTGCTGTCATCCATTTCTTAATCTCTTCCAATAATGTATCTCCAATATCACTATCATCAGCAAAAACCTTATCAACAAACTCCTCTGCTGCCGTAATAAAAGGAGCTATCATATCATCTGTTAATACTGTATCAGTTACATTCATTATTAATCTGACTTCCGCTGCTGTTGCCATTACACTTTGCTCCTTTCCTTTTGATAATTACCACTCCATAACAAGGGATGTATTAAATTTACTATTTCTTTATTCCATTCCAACCCTAACCAATCCAACATTTCATATACCTGTTGATAATCTCCATAAACCATTCTTTCCGGCCATATCACTTTGCAATTTAATCCTGTTTCAATCATTTCAACAAATAGTTTTTCATGCTGGTGCACCCATCCCAACCAACCCTCTCTGTCATTATAAGCCATCATATATCCTGTCTTTAAACAAGAATCAATTATATCACCAGTTTTTCTCCTTACAATAATCCACTTTGCATTTGGGAAAGCATAATGCCACACCGGCCATATTTGACAAATCCTTGAACCTTTAACCATCCACAATTGACCCTCTTTCCGTTTTACCACTTCTGAATTAAGACGAGCCATTACTTTGTCTTTCCAATTCGTTGGTATAAAAAGTTCTTTTGTATCTGGTAGTGGAAATTGTCCTTTTACATCCACTCCTATAAATTCATAATAGTCACTAATTAATTTTCTTAATCTATCGTTTTCCATCATTTCAGTAGTCCTCCCTGTAAAGGCTCCGCAAAGAGCAAGAACTCTCGCTACAATGGATGAACCCGATCTTTCACATCCTGTCACGAATACTGGTGAATATACCTTATCCTGCATTATACTTACTTTTAACCATTTCTCTTTCTCGTGTTCTATTTTGTTTTGAAACAACTCTAACCTTCTGTTGAGAATGCCTGCGATAAAAAGCCAAAGGAGTAGGACAATACCCTATCTTCAATCCAGCCTGCAAAGATCGCAAATTAAATTCATATTCCTCTGCTGTATTTAAAGTTTCATCAAATCCCCCTACTTTTTCAAATACTTCTTTTTTGTACATCAAAGTAGCACTATGAATTACATTTTTCACTAACAAATCCTGTAATGTTGGAATTTGAACTTTTGGTCTATATCGTTGTGTGGCTCTTCCTGCATTCATAAATATTTCAGTTGCTTCACCATGTATAAAATCAACTCCCTGTTCTTCAATGGCATTTACAGAATCTTCAATGCAATTTGGAGTTAACATATCATCTTCATGAAGATATTTAATATATGCCCCTTCCGCTTGATGTAAGACCTTATTAAAGTTTTGAGGCCAATTACCTTGTCCTTGGCTTAAAATCAATTGTACCCCATCAGGAACGCTTTGTATGGCATCTTTAAGCCAACCCCTATCTTTATTATATGGAATGATAACAGTTACTTTTTTCTTATCACTATATTGCTTAAAACTGGCATTTACATATTCGTTAACCCAAGGAATATGTATAGCATCGTGAATACGTGGTTTTCCATGAAAGCAAAGTATATTTGCTCCTTCCGGAATATTTGTTATCACCCCTACTTTCCTTGGTTTGGCATCATGTATTGATTTCGTTAAATCCTGCCAGAATACGTCCTGCCGCACAACCTTACGTAAAAAATAATCCATTCGTTTTTGAGAAGGACGAAAACCTTGTTTTACCCATGCCTTCCATATATTCCTGATTTTATCTGAATTAGCAGGAACCCAAACAAGTCCGGTTGCCAATTGTCCTCTTTGCCAAAAATCTTCCAATGTAATAAACTGAGAAGAATTTTTAACCAATTCAAATATATTTTCAAGAGAATCAATAACTACAGTATCCAAATCAATATAAAGAAATGGACGATATTGTTCCATCTCTGGACTATATAATTGCATTCTTGCCCAAGTCCCTGGATAATTATTGTTAAGTGGTATTATTTCTAAATTACCTAAATCATATTCCTGACTTGCCTTATCCCAAAGACAAATAATCCGTGGACGGGTTTCAGATTTCCATTTACCATTAATATGCTGTGCAATCAATACCACATCCCTGAAAGAGAAACCTCCTCCGGAACGTAAAACCAATACTACTGTATGTTGTGAAATATTCATTTACTCATAACTATTTTTTACTTTGCAAATTGTTTCCCCCTTTGTTTGCTCATAAAGAGCTGTATTTATCTCCCATAGTATAAGATGCTCAGGAATTTCAAGTTTAAATACTCTGGGATGCCATTGATGTATCACTGAAATATCATCACTAATTATTTTATTCAATCCTAACCTGTTAACTCTATCAATAAATTCATTGTCTTCAAATGCAATCCCATCTGCAAACCTTTCATCAAATCCCCCAAGAGCCGTGATATTTTTTCTTGTAAGTGCTGCACAAAAATGATAATGAGTTGGATTGTGTATTGAATGATTATACCATCCATTATAATCAGTACAACGTCGTTGTGGCAAACATTCAAAGAATGCTTTTTTATTCAACATAGGTAATACTTTTGTCAGTGATTCATTAATAGCGTATGCAGACATTGAAACATAATTAGAATCATTAACTGTTTCCACCACATGACTTAGTATATCGTGAATATGCAAACATTCTGGATTTTGCAGTATAATAATATCTCCAGAAGCATTAGCAAGTCCCATATTAAAAGGAATACAGGAATTATGATACCATTTGTTTTCTTTTTCTACTCTAACCACTTTTAAAAATGGAAATTCTGTTTTTAAATCTTCTATTCGTTCTTTCGATAAACTTGCATCATCAACAGCAATAACTTCAAAATCTTTATATGCTGATTTAGTTATTGACTTCAATGTTTCAATAAACAATTTCTTACGGTTATAATATGCAATTACTATTGATATCATATGTATCCTTCTTGTTTTAAAATAGAAGTCATACTACAATCAGTTTGAAATCCATTATTTGTATATCTTTTACTTAATGGTTGCCCATTAAACCAATGAACACACATAACATTTTTGCTTTCCAGTGGTGTTAAATCATTTTCCATCCATAATTGTTTCATATTAAAAACAGAATATGGGTAGAAAGTCTCATACCTCAAAGCCAGTACACGAGGGAATTTAGAAATTATATCATTCAACACTGGATATTTGTCATTGAGTAAAAACGTACTAAAACTACAATCGGCATAAGGTGGACTTATATTATTCTGATCTTCAATAATTGATTTAAGAAATAAACTCCCTGACTCAGCTATAAGATTTGAAATAGTATGGTGACTACTAGTTTGCTTATGAAAACAGACATTACATTCAAAATCATTTGGATCACCAATGCAGTCTATATTTACAAATTCACTCATAGGTTTAAGCCAGATAACATCCAAATCAGAATATAAACCGCCATTGTTGTATAATATCTTTGTTCTGAACATATCCGATCCGATTATTGAATGAATATCTTTTTTAATCCCATATACAGATATATCAATAATCCTGATTTCTACAAAATCCATCGCTTCAATCAAATGAAAATAATCCTTTCCAGTATAATAATAATCATAAGGATTTCTCCCTAACTCTTCATCTTTTTGTATTGTCCGGTAAATAATAATTTGCCAATCAGGGTTAAATCTGTGAAATGATATTACGGTAAATACCATTAACAGTGGCATATTACCTGATCCTCCCCAATACATATAACATACTTTTGGTATATTATTCATTTCCTGAAAATTAGTAAAACCTCATCTACTCGTGATTGTTCTGTTCTTCTATCAATTATTTCATAAGGAATATTTATTTTATCAAATTCCAGAAGTCCGTACTTCTCAAGGTAAACATCTTCTACTATTAATAAACCTCCAGAACGTAAGGCTGGATAAGTAACCTCAATAAAATGTATTTGAGACTCAATTGTATGGGATCCATCATCTATTGCAATATCTGGAGGAAAAGTGTCAAAATAATCAGTAGTTAAATTCATAACATCCATAATATCTAAAGAAGCACGTCCCGAAGTTGATTCAAGAATACAATTAGAATCTATATCTATAAATTTTATTTTAGCTTTTGTAAAATAATCTTCCCATAATTTACAACTTCCTCCAAGATAAAATCCAACCTCAAAAATATTTATTTTTTTATTCCTAAATGGTAAAAATAATTTATCATAATATATTAAATAATTATGATAGGTTCCTTTATCAGTATTGTAATATTTAATTCCTTTCTTTGACAATAATTTTACCAATGTTTTCACAATTTTTATTTTATTATTTTGTTTTTATTACCCAACACCACGCTGTTAAAGGAAAACCAAATTCATTCAGTCCAGGATAGTTACTATATGTATAATCTTGCCAAACCTTATCATCATGAGAATCCCGAAGATACTTTTGATTCCCCCATTGCCCTAATTTCAAAATATCAAACCCTGCAACTTTCATCATCATACCAAGTCCCATCATAGTAACCCCTGTGTAAAAATGCAAAGGATCATCGTGTGGAATACTATTAACAGGAACATTAGCATAGAATATTCCTCCAACTGCCATGTGATTATAAATATTAGTCAGCGCAAGTATTGGATTATATAAATGCTCAATTGTTTGATTCAGCATAGCAAAATCAAAATCCTTTTTTTCAAGTTCCAGATGATGAAGATCATATTTTTCATTATCTTGATAATTATAATTATACCAAGAATGATACTTTAAATACTCAAATTCAGGATCATTTCCATTTGCCCCCACATCTCCGTTAAATGATAATACACTATCAAAAACCCTGTTATCCGCTAACACATATTCTCTAAACTCTAATAACGATATCACACGAGGAAAATCCTTTCCTTCCCATTTCCACTTTTTATTGTTTAATTCAAATGGAAGAGGCACATACTTCATTTTGTTTTCTTCAGTATAATTGATGGAAACATATTTGTTATATATTTCTATTAGTTCTTCTTTATTCATTTTCCCCATTATCATATCTTAATGTTTTACAGCAACTGAATCCGCATTCCCCCAATCTGTTCTTACTTCATAACCTAAATCTTCCAATAAAGTTACAGCATCTCTCACACCATTTACACCATATAATTTAGCTTTATCTCCATATCTCGTAAAATGATCCTCTGGAAATCCCCAATTCTCATACTTAATTATATCAATATTAATCTTTTTAAAATCAATGGCCTTTAAAATTTCTACATCATACCCCTCTGTATCTATCTGTAGATAATGAACATCTGTTACCTTATGCTTTTCACATAACTCATTAAAAGTCATACTGGGTACTTCTATACTTAAAAAATCATCCCCCCAGTCATCCATCGGTAATAAACTATAACAGTTTACATTATTTCTGGGAGTAACCAATTTTACCAAACCTTTATTTATTTCTGTTATTGCCACATTTTCTATAAATACATTATCTACTCCTGCGTAACGATCCAAAATTGTCACATTATATCTTCTATCAGGCTCAACCAAAATAACCTTTTTTGCCTCAGCATATTTAGCAATGCTATTAAATTCATCATACGCATTATTGGTTCCTATTTGAATCAAAACCTTACCCTTTTCTATCCTCGCAGCCAAATTTTCTTCTATTAGTGATAATGGTTGACATTCCTTTATGATTTTTTGATACCAATTGAAATTAAGTTTATCTAAAGTCCATGCAGAATTTTTTATCCTCTTGTATTCTTTTTCTAAAAATGACTTTGTTATTTCTTTCCAATCATCCACAAAACAAATTGGTAAATCTTCATAAAACCGATTATTCAAATTTCTCTTCTCAATGGGAATGGTTCCCATATAAAGACATTCCCAAGTTCTATGCGTATCCATACCATTTCCTTCTGGACAGATAACAAATTTATGATTATAAATATTATCAATATATATATCAAAATCCTGCCTTTCTTCTGATGTTACCCACGACTTACCTTCCAATAATTGATAAGGTTCTGCTCTTTGTTTAATATTTGTACTTATACTATGATTTATATAAAGAAGATTCTTATATTCTCTTGGTTGTTTTAATTTTTCAAC
>Ga0307378_10001616_pt1 | contig 36159 bp, 32 predicted proteins | sample UN1MG_FD_202238 | JGI IMG/M metagenome (GOLD analysis project Ga0307378, IMG submission 202238) | Soil microbial communities from Risofladan, Vaasa, Finland - UN-1 | ecosystem: Environmental > Terrestrial > Soil > Coastal area > Acid sulfate soil | place: Finland: Risofladan, Vaasa | collected... | reverse complement strand
GGTTATGGCAGAATATTTTAACAAAAAAGGCTATCATCCTGCCAAACAGATTAAACCGGAAGAATGTACCGGATGTGCTTTTTGTGCAATAACTTGCCCGGATGTTGCTATTGAAGTGTATAAATAAATAATTTTTTTATCAAAAAGAAATTTTAGTATAAGAATTTCCTTTTTTCGTAGGGGTTCGATTCATCGAACCCGTCAAAGAAATTAACAAAAAACTTCGGGTCGGATAAATCCGACCCCTACATTAAAAACAATACTTTATATAAAAAAGTTTTGAGTTTTGTATTAACTATTCACTATCGACTAATTTAAAAGTTAAATTATTATTAAGGAGGCTGGAAAATGGGAGAAAAGATGTTAATGAAAGGGAATGAAGCCATAGGAGAAGCAGCCATTCGCGCAGGATGCCATTTTTATTTTGGTTACCCGATTACCCCTCAAAGTGAATTAACTGCCTATATGTCTAAAAAATTGCTCAAGATGAAGAATTCAGCTTTTATACAAGCTGAAAGTGAAATAGCAGCAATAAATATGGTTTACGGAGCCGCTGCCACAGGAGTAAGAACCATGACTTCATCCTCGAGCCCGGGAATAAGTTTAAAGCAAGAAGGAATTTCTTATATTGCTTGTGCTGAGCTACCGTGCGTAATAGTAAACATGCAAAGAGGGGGACCAGGATTAGGGAGTATACAGCCTGGACAAGCAGATTATTTTCAAGCCACCAAAGGAGGAGGACACGGTGATTATCATTTAATTGTACTGGCTCCTTCTTCTGTACAAGAGTTGGTAGATTTAACCATGGATGCTTTTGATTTAGCTGATAAATATACAAATCCCGCAATGATATTAGGAGATGGGCTTATAGGACAAATGATGGAAGCTGTAGAGTTTAAGGAAAGAAAAAAGATTGATTTACCAGATAAAGAAGGATGGATTTTAACCGGGTGCAAAGGAAGAGAAAAAAAATATATTGTTCCCTTCAATCTGGATCCTTATGAAATGGAAAAATTGAATTTAAAAATTCAAGAGAAATATAATAAATTAAAAGAAAAAGAAGTTAGATATGAAACAGTTAATTTGGATAATGCTGATTTAATAATAGTTGCTTACGGAGTAGTAGCTCGGATTGCAAAAACTGTAATTAGCAACGCTAAAAAAGAAGGAATTAATATCGGATTAATCAGGCCAATTACTCTATTTCCTTTTCCGGAAAAGATAATTGCTGAGACTTCTGAAAAGGTAAATAAGTTTTTAGTTGTAGAGATGAGCATGGGACAAATGGTGGAAGATGTTAAATTAGCCGTAAATGGTAAGGCGGAAGTTAATTTTTATGGTAGAGTGGGCGGAGTCATACCTACGCAAAGTGAAATTTTGACTGAAATAAAGAAATATTTAAAATAGAATAATTACGTTTAATATAGTATTACGGAGGTGTGTAATAATATTATGAAGAAAGTTTTTGAAAGTCCCAAATCTTTAACCAAAGTTCCTTTTACTTATTGTCCGGGGTGTCACCATGGTATTGCTCACCGCTTAGTGGCTGAAGCTTTAGATGAATTTGGAGTAAGAGAAAAAACTATAGGAGTATGTCCGGTAGGTTGTTCCGTATTTGCCTATGTGTTTTTTGATTGTGATATGATTTGTGCAGCGCACGGGAGAGCACCTGCTGTAGCTACCGGCATGAAAAGAGCAAAACCAGATTCTATTGTATTTACTTATCAAGGGGATGGAGATTTAGCTTCAATTGGTACAGCAGAAATAGTGCATACTGCTAATCGTGGTGAGAATATTACGGTTATATTTATAAATAATGCTATCTACGGGATGACCGGTGGACAGATGGCACCCACTACTTTAGTGGGGCAGGTAACCCAGACCTCTCCTTACGGCAGAGACCCGAAAACTATGGGATATCCTATAAAGGTAGCAGAGATGTTATCTACTCTAAAAGGAGTTGCTTATATTTCTCGGGTAGCCTTATCCAAGCCCGCCTACATATTGAAAGCAAAGAAAGCAATAAGAAAAGCTTTTCAATCACAGATAGAGGGGAAAGGTTTTTCTCTGGTTGAAATTTTGTCTACCTGTCCTACTAACTGGGGTCTAAGTCCAATTGAAGCAAATAAGTGGTTGGAAGAAAATATGATTCCTTATTATCCATTAGGAGAATTTAAAACTCCTGAGGAGGTGTCTTGAATGTTAGAGAGGATAATTATTTCAGGATTTGGTGGTCAAGGAATAATGTTGATGGGCAGATTATTGGCTTATGCCGGAATGATAGAAGGTAAAAAAGTTGCCTGGATGCCTTCTTATGGACCAGAGATGAGAGGAGGAACAGCCAATTGCACAGTACTTATTTCATCTAATGAAATTGGTTCCCCAATTGTATCTCATCCAAAAATATTAATTGCTATGAATCAACCTTCATTAGATAAATTTGAATCAAATGTAAGTGAAGATGGATTAATCATCTTGAATGATTCATTAATAGAACGCGAAGTAAAAAGGAATGATGTTAATGTAATAAAGATTCCTGCAGATGATATTGCTGATAAGTTAGGTAATTCAAGAGCAGCCAATATGGTAGTTTTAGGTGCTTATGTTGAACAATCAGGAATTGTAAAGATGGATACCATATTTAAGGCTTTAGAGAAGGTTTTAGCCGGACGTAATAAAGAATTATTAGAATTAAACAAAGAAGCTTTAAAACAAGGGGCAGAATTGGTTAAATAGTAAAACCCTCCCCGTTAATGGAGGAGATCAATGTGAGTAATTAAATTTTTATGAGGGGCGGATTCATCCGTCCCCTATTTTATTTGCTCAATAACTTGATTTTCTACTGCTATAATTCTTTAATATTTATTAATATTTATTGCATGATAAGCACTACTCATTATATACTAATATAAGGTATTCTAATTAAGAAAGGGGATAATTAATGATTAATGAAAAAAGATTGATAGAAAGTTTTATGGAATTAGTTAGGATAGACAGTGTATCCGGAGAAGAGAAGGAAGTTGCAGATTTTTTAGTAAAAAAACTAAAAGGTTTAGGATTAGAAGTTACAGTTGATCAAGCTGGTGAGAAGGTAAAATCTAATAGCGGTAATATAATTGCTCGTTTTAAGGGAAATATTAAAGAAGCAACTCCTATTATGTTTTCCGCTCATATGGATACAGTTGTCCCGGGGAAAAATATTAAACCTGTTTGCGAGGGAGACAAAATATTAAGCAGCGGAAAAACAATTTTAGGCGCAGATGATAAGGCGGCAATTGCAGCTTTATTAGAAGCACTGCGTATCATCAAAGAGAATAATATTCACTGTGGTGATATAGAAATTGTATTTTCCATCTGTGAAGAAATAGGCTTAAAAGGTGCAAAAAATTTAGATATTTCCAGTTTAAATGCCCAAATGGGATTTGTTTTAGATGCCGGAGGTCAGGTGGGAAAAATTATTACTACAGCCCCTTCTCAGAATTCTCTGAAAATTATTATTTATGGAAAATCTGCTCATGCCGGTTCAAATCCCGAAGAAGGGATTAATGCTATTCAGGTAGCCGGATTTGCTCTTTCCCGGATGAAGTTAGGTAGAATAGATGAAGAGACTACTGCCAATATTGGGATTATTTCCGGTGGCAAAGCTACCAATATTGTCCCTGATAAGGTAACATTAAAAGGGGAAGTTAGAAGTAGAAACGAAGAAAAATTAGAAAAATATACTGAGCGATTGAAAAAGATAACCGAAGATACTGCTCGGGAATTTAAAGCAAAAGCAGAGGCAAAGATTAACAGGAAGTACTATTGCTACAATTTATCCCCTGGTGATCAAGTAGTTAAAATATCAATGAAAGCAGCAAAAGATATGGGATTACAACCAGAATTATGTCCCAGCGGAGGGGGGAGCGATGCCAATGTATTTAATAAGAAAGGTTTCCCCTCAGTTGTTTTAGCTATAGGGATGGAGAAGGTTCATACAGTTGATGAATATATTCTTGTTAAAAATTTAAAAAAGACAGCAGAATATGTTTTATCTATTATAAATACTGTAACCTCTGGAGAAAACTTAAATGAATAAAGAAGATTCTTTAGAAAAACAAATTTTATCTTCCACCTATATTTATCAGGGGAAAATTATTAAACTTCGTCAGGATAAAGTAAAACTACCTGATGGCAAGGAGACTGTCAGGGAAATAGTTGAACATCCTGGAGCTGTAGTTATATTAGCTTTGACTGATGACAAAAAGGTAGTAATGATTAGACAGTTCAGAGAACCGGCAAATGAAGTTTTATGGGAACTGCCAGCAGGGACGGTGGAAGAGGGAGAAGATTTAGTTAGATGTGCCAAAAGAGAATTAGAAGAGGAAACCGGTTATCATCCCCGAAAGATTAAAAAATTAGTATCTTTTTTCTCTACTCCAGGTTTTTGTAATGAAAGACTTACACTATTTTTAGCGGAGGATTTAGAGGAAAGAAGTAAGAATGAAGATGCTGATGAATTTATTCAAGTTAAGAATTTAAAAATATCTGAAGTTTTAAAAATGATAAAGGGAAATGTTATCAAAGATGCCAAGACGATTATTGGAATACTTTATTTAGTATTGAGTATCGAGTATCGAGTATCGCGTTAGGAAAATTACGCATAGTATTGAACGTTTAGTGTATCTTCTTCTGTATTCTAACTACTGGCTTCTGACTTCTTAATTAATGATTATGGTTTTACGTTTTTTGCTTTGCATTTTTAGTTTAATAACGTAGGGATTCGATTTATCGAACTCGTAAGGGATCAAAACATGAAGACATATTTTATGGATTTGCATGTGCATATTGGCAGAAGCAAAAGTGGAGCTCCTATAAAAATAACTGCTTCCAGAGATTTAACTTTTGCCAACATTGCCCGAGAATGTAAATATAGAAAAGGGATTGACATTGTAGGTATCGTTGATTGCGCTTCACCAGAAGTAATTGATGATATTTTCCAGTTAATTAACAGCGGAGAAATGAAACCTTTAAAAGAAGGTGGCTTAATTTATCAGGACAAAGTCACTATTATTTTGGGCTCAGAAATTGAAACCAAAGAAAAAGGTGGAGGGTATTCCCATCAAATAGCCTATTTCCCCTATTTTGAGGATATAAGAGAATTTAGCAAGGCACTATCCCTACTGGTTACCAATGTGAGTTTAAGCAGTCAAAATTGTAAAATCAGTGCCCAGGAAGCCTTTCAAATTATAAACCGGATTGGAGGGATTTTAATCCCCGCCCATGCATTTACTCCCCATAAAAGTGTTTATGGGAATTGTGTCAGAAGATTACCAGAGATGTTTAGCAGGTCTACTCTAAAAAAGATTCCTGCTATAGAATTAGGGTTAAGTGCAGATACAAAAATTGCTGACCATTTAAGAGAATTAGCCAAGCATACTTTTTTAACTAATTCGGATGCGCATTCTTTACCCAAGATCGGCCGAGAATATAATATAGTAGAATTGGAGAAGGCAAATTTTAAAGAGATACTTTTAGCCTTACAGAGAAAAGAAGGAAGAAGGATAACTGCTAATTACGGCCTTGACCCTAAACTGGGAAGATATCATCGAACTTTTTGCGAGATTTGTAATTATACAGCAACCAGCAATCCTCCAGTTTATAAGTGTAAAAAATGCGGTAGTGACAAAATAGTAAAAGGCGTTTTTGATCGGATTGTGGAAATCGGAGATTATCAACAGTCTATTTCTCCTTCTCATCGTCCGCCTTATTATCACCAGGTTCCTTTAGAATTTGTACCCGGTGTAGGTAAAAAAACCCTGAATAAATTGTTTGGTTACTTTGGAACTGAAATGAATATACTACACCAAGCTTCTTATCAGGAAATTAGCCAGGTAGTGGGATTTGAGATTGCCCAAAATATAATTTTAGCCAGAAAGGGACTTTTAAAATTAAGTCCGGGTGGCGGCGGAAAGTATGGAAAGGTCAAAAAGAAAGAAAATATTTTCAGAGAAGAAAATTTACAGCTAAATTTTTAGGTTTACTTTCTGATTTTCTCCCAAAAAGTATAAAGTAAGTTATCTTAGACTAGTTGATTTATATTAAAAATAATCAACTAGTATTTTTTTTAAAATATTTTTATAAAAAAAGAGGAAAATTAAAACTTTTGTAGAATATATTAATACAAAGAGAAATTTAGGAGTTTTAAAAAAAGAAAATGTTTCATTAATTACACATAACGATAATAATATGTAGGTGATTTATATTTGAGATTTTCATCTGATTTACTGGAAGAAATAAGGAATCGTTGCGATATTGTAGATATTATTTCAGAGTATGTACACTTAAAGCCAGCAGGAAAGGGATTTAAAGGTTTATGTCCTTTTCATGGAGAGAAGACCCCTTCTTTTATGGTTAGTCCTGAGAAACAGTTATTTCATTGTTTTGGATGTGGAGAAGGGGGTAATGTTTTTAATTTTCTTATGAAATATGAGAAATTTAGCTTTTTTGAAGCAGTGGAGATGTTAGCTAAAAAATCAGGCGTATCTCTCCCCGTAAATGAAGAAAAAGAAAATTTACTTTACAGGAAAAAAGAAAGGTTATATAAATTAAACAATCTGGCCGCAAATTATTACCGAGAATGCCTATTTAGGACTAATCAAGGAAAAAAAATAATAAATTATTTAAAAAAAAGAGGAATTAACGATACTAGTGTCGAAAAGTATAGATTAGGCTATGCTCCTCCTGGCTTGGACGCATTAACTAACTTTTTAAAGAAAAATGGATATACCTACGAAGAGCTAATCAAAGCCGGACTAATAAAAAAGAGCAAAATAGAAGAGAAATATATTGACTATTTCAGAGACAGGATAATTTTTCCTATCTTTCACTTATCAGGGAGGGTAATAGGTTTTGGAGGCAGGGTTTTGGATGATTCTTTACCCAAGTATATAAATTCTCCGGAAACGTTGGTTTATAACAAAGGGAGTAATTTATACAATTTAAACTTTGCCAAGGAAGATATCCGAAAAAAGAATTATATAATTATTGTAGAAGGTTATACCGATGTTTTAATAACTCAACAATACGAATTTAATAATGTAGCAGCATCTCTGGGAACAGCTTTAACCACTAAACAGATAGACTTAATAAAACGGTTTACCGATACGGTTTTAATCGCTTATGATGCAGATTCTGCCGGTAATATGGCGACCTTAAGAAGTTTGGATTTGCTGGTAGAAGCTGGTCTTGGAATTAAAGTATTAGCCTTACCTCAGGGTTATGACCCAGCTGATTTTTTAATTAAAAAAGGAATAAAGCCTTTTCAAAATTTAATTGATAGGTCGCTTTCCTTAATAGATTATAAGTTAAAACTTTTATATTCTAATTATAGTGTTAAAACTATAGAAGGAAAAGTAAAAGTTATTAAAGGAATTTTACCTACCTTGAGCGTAATAGGTAATGAGGTTGAGCTGAGAGCTCAGACAAAAAAGATATCTGAAGAATTAAAATTATCCGAAGAAGCGATCTTAATCGAACTAAAAAAATATAAAAGAGGATTAAAAGATTCCTCCCACAATTTTATTAAATTAAATTCTGAGTCTGGGAATATTAAAGCGGAAAAAATTCTCATCGGATGTATGCTGGAAAATGAACAAATTGCCCAGGACATTTTAAAAAAGTTGAAAGCACAAGATTTTTCAGTTCTGTTACATCGTCAAATTGTAACAGCCATTGAAAAAAAATTAAAAGATGATAAAGCGGTAGATTCTCAAAAAGTTATTGACTGTTTAAATGATGATGAGGCAACAAAATTAATTTCTAAGATTTTAATGGAAGAAACTATAACTTTTGACGAGAAGATAATCTCCGGATATGTAGATACTATAAATAATTTTAGGTTGGCTCAAGAGAGAAAAGATCTCGAAAAAAGGGCAAAAATTCTCGATGAAAAGATAAAAAAATCTGAAAAGATAGAAGAAGATGATTTAAAAGAATTACGGGAAATTGTTCGGCAACTAAAAAGTCAAAATATTAATTAATATTTTATATTTATAATTTATACAAATATAAAATTTACTGTTAAGAAGGAAGGCTTGATAATGGGGAAAAAGAAAATAATCGAAGAATTAATTAAAGAAGGTAAAGAGCAAGGCTACTTAACTTACAAAGAATTAGAGAAATATTTAGCAGATGATATTTTAGATCTGAGTAAAGTAGAAGATTTATATGATATTCTAAGTGAATCTGGAATTGATTTAGTTGAGAGCGAGGAAGAGGGTAATTTGCTAGCCAAGGATAGAAATGTTGAAGAGAAAAACAAAAAACTCCACTCCTCTAAAGCTAAATTGGATTTAGAAATAGAATTGGCGAAACAATTAGAATTAGATGATCCCGTAAAAATGTACTTAAAGGAAATAGGGCAGATAAGATTATTAACTGCCAAACAAGAGGTAGAATTGGCTAAAAGAATGCAAAAAGGAGATCACGAAGCCAAGAAAAAATTAGTAGAGTCAAATTTAAGATTAGTAGTAAGTATTGCCAAAAGATATGTGGGTAGAGGAATGCTATTTTTAGATTTGATCCAGGAAGGTAATATGGGTTTAATCAGGGCAGTAGAGAAGTTTGACTACAAAAAGGGATATAAATTTAGTACCTATGCTACTTGGTGGATAAGACAGGCAATTACCAGAGCTATAGCAGATCAAGCCAGGACTATTCGCGTTCCTGTTCATATGGTGGAGACTATTAACAAATTAATAAGGGTGTCACGCCATCTTTTGCAGGAATTAGGACGAGAACCGACCGTTAAGGAAATAGCTGAAAATATGGAAATTACTGAAGATAAAGTAAGGGAGATATTAAAAACTGCCCAGGAGCCTGTTTCCTTAGAAACTCCAATCGGGAAAGAAGAAGACAGTCACTTAGGAGATTTTATAGAAGATAAAGATTCACCCGCTCCTCCTAAAATTGCTACTTATACTCTTTTGAAAGAGCAATTAGACAATGTTTTAGAGACTTTGACTTACCGAGAGAAGAGAGTATTGGAATTGAGATTTGGAATTGCCACCGGTCATCCTCATACTTTAGAAGAAGTTGGTAAAGAGTTCGGAGTAACCAGAGAAAGAATTCGTCAAATCGAAGCCAAGGCATTAAGAAAATTAAGACATCCTAGCAGAAGTAAAAAATTAAAAGACTATTTAGAATAAAAATTAAAAGACTATTTTTTAAATCATAAGCATAAATTTAAAAATATCCTTTTAATTAAATAAAAATATTGACTGAACATGATTTTTTAAGTATAATTACATAGAAATATTCCTCGGTAGCTCAACGGTGGAGCATCCGGCTGTTAACCGGAGGGTTGTAGGTTCGAATCCTACCCGGGGAGCCAGTTTTTAATTTGGCCACATTCGGCTATCATATAGAAGGGTGAACGCAAGGAAAATGAAAGCTTTTGCCCAGAAAGTAAAGGGTTCTGAAGTAATAAATTTATCAGAGCCCTTTTTTCTTTCACTTCAGAACTTTCAAATATTTCCAAGGCTCGATTAGCTAAATTAAGAATTTTGGGAGCGGTTATATAAAAATCTTCATCTGCTTTGGTATGATCTTCTATTTGAATTAAAATATCCCTTTGTTTTTCTTTGTATTCTTTTACCTTTTTTAAATAGAGTTCTTCTGATATCAATCTATCAAGTTTATCATCATACATTCTACTGATCCGATCTTCTAAAATATCATAATCTTTTTGTAGTTTTTTTAAATTTTCTTGATGGAATAAGCTTTTATTTTCGTGAATTCTTTTTAACTCTTTGGTAAGCCATTCTAAAATATTATTAGGTATCTGAATACTCTTCAGTACATCGTATATAGGTTTTAATAATTCTTCTTCTCTAACATAAATTCTTTTCTTATGAACTCTATGATAGTTCGAACAGCTATAATAAGCATATTTGCCCTTTTTAATTTCAGGCGTGATCATACAACCGCACTCAGCACATTTTATAAGGCCACGAAAAATGGCAGGTTTGGTAGCATAATGAAAAGGTTTTTTGTGCCAATTTTTCATTACTTCCTGCGCTTTATTAAAAAGGTATAAAGATATTAGGGGGGCATAGTGATGTTGGTAAAGTGTCCCTTTTGCTCTCATTTGTCCATAATAGAAGGGGTTTTTTAAGATCCATTCTATTTGACTCTTGGAAACAGGCTTATGTGATTTGCTATTATTAGTTAAGCCAAGCTTTTTCATTTCTATTCCGATTACACTCATGGAAGAAATTCCGGTGGAATACATCTCAAATATTTTCCTAATATAGCGGGCTCTTTCAGGGTCAGGAATAATTGTTTTACTTCCTGCTTCATCCTCAGTATTAATGTATCCGATAGGGGCTTTTGTAATCCATTCCCCATTTCTTAATTTTTGTTCAATACTACGTTTAACATTATCGCTTAACTGAAGGACATAACTTCTTGCAAACATAACGCCCATATCCCAACGAATTAAATTATTGCTGTTTGAGTTTTGGTCTAGGATTAAATTTTCCCGGAAAAAGTGTAGTTCTAATTTTCCGGATTTGCGAAATTCTTCCAAGATAACTGATTCACGGAAGCTTCTCTGTAAGCGGTCCACAGTGTCAGTGATTAGTGCGATTGATTCTTTTGAGTGCCTTATAAGAGCAATAACTTTTTCGAATTCTTTCCGGGTATCTAAACTGGAGGATTCAGTAATTTGAAAAGTTTTATATATTATTAATTGTTTCTTCTGAGCATATTCAGTCAGGCGCCTTACTTGAGCTGGAATAGAATAGCCTTCTTCTTGTTGCTCTTTAGTTGAAACTCGAGCCAAGATAATAGCTTTCATGGTAAGTTCCCCCGAATAAAAAATTTTATTTATGAAGCGTTATCCAAATCATCTAACAATTTTTTAATATGGTATTGCTGTATCTTGTTTGGCGTAGTCTTGCCGTTAAACCAGCGGTTCACGGTTGAGAAGGCGACATTTAGCTTGTCAGCTAATTGTTTTTGGCTAATTCGATTTTCTAAACGATAAATTTCTAATTTTTCTATTAATTTATCCATAAGTGCATTATATAGCATAATATATCTACTTTCAATATTTTTTATTTTATTTTTTTCTTCTAAGTGCCTCACTAAGCTTACACTAACTTTTATATTTTTTTAAAAGTTCGTTTTCATTTCGAAAAGTTGAGGAAACTTCTTCCTGAAACTCCTGAACCTTCTGAAGCTTCTGAAGGATAAAAAAAGATATGAGGGGAGTCCCTACAAGAGAGAGAATTTGTAAAGCCCTTATATAAAAACAAAAGAAAAGCATACATATTCGTCCATCAAACTTTTCAGAAGAGTTATCCATCATTTATATTATCCTTCAGAACCTTCAGAACCTTCAGCATCATGCGTAATCCTATATTTATTTTTTAAGCAACCCAGTCTTTCTTCATTGATGCGAAAGCCCATTCTTCCATTCTTGAATCTTATTTTATCAAATCCTAATCTTTTAATTCGGCTACTAACTACACGGTCAGAAATGTTTTCATTTTCAGACCGGATCTCATTTAAGCGTTTAGAAATAGACTGGGTTAAGAATTGCTTATTATGATTCTGCTGGTATTCATCATTAATGGCCTTAACAATCTCAGCCTCCAGGCTCATTCCATCTTCATTCTCTTTATTTTTTTGTATTCGTTTTACTGTATCGATAAACTCATCTTTTCTTTCCGGCCCGAACAACAATAGGGATTGATATAGAGGAAACATGATTTCATTAAGCCTTCCCCGGGCAATGTGCTGAGCTTCAGGAAGGTCCTTGTTGATATAATTTGCCCGAAAAACGGTTAATCTTTCCCTCAAGTCATTTGCCCATTTTTTATCAATCATTTTCTCTATTTGAGGATTGCTGTTTTTTTGCATGATAAAGAGAATGCACCGGCTTTCAATAATATCGGGAATAGTTTCAGTGGTACAAATGACCAATGGGGAGAAAGTGTCAAAATATTCGATCTGATCTTCACCATATTTATTCAGATTGATTCTTGATACTTTTAATCCCCGCTTATAGGTAGTTTTCATCAAATCTGCCAGTCCTTGATTTCCTCCTTTCCCCAGGAGTTTGATTTCATCGATGATGAGAGTGGGTTTGAACAGTTCAACCGAACGAAACAAAGTTGCCTCAGTAAGTGAGGTCAATCTTTGTGCTCGAAAAGCTAACTCGTTCAAGACTTCTCCGGCTCTCGATTTCCCTGTTTCCTTGACTCCATAAAAATAGAGAATAGGGGTTGTGTTGAAATTTTCGATTAAATAAGTATGAAAAATCCACATAGAAAGAATCAAGTAGTCTGAATCAAGCGGCATCTCCAAATAACTTTTAATAAAAGTGTCAATTTCAGTAGCAAGCCGTGCGATATCCAAATTTAAGGATCTGTTAATAATATTTGGTTTTAATATTTTGATGGGAAGATTTTGTTTAGGAGAATATCTTTTATTATCTTGAATAAAATAATCTTCAATTAGCCATTGGCCGTTTTTGCAGAATAGATATTTCGTTCTTCCTTGATCTCCAACTAAATGGATAAGATCAGGAACGATGGATTTTGTCCTGTCTTTCAATATGATATTAATTGGCTTTTCATTACTTTCTCTTTCATCATATTTTTCAAAAATAAAATCAGGAGCCTCTTTTATCAATTGTAAAAGCTTTTCTTTAGTGTTGCCTTTTTCGATCCAATCGCTGATATCTTCTTTTTCTTCCAAATCCGGCAGGTCTAGCCATTTAATATTTCCGGCGATTCCCCGGAGAGATTGTCCAATTTTCTGACAGTGTTGATATCCTGGTTGGTCATGGTCAGGTATGAGGATAACTTCTTTATTTTTTAGATACTTATTATAAGAAGCTTTCCATTTCCCTGCTCCCATTGGACTGGTTGTAGCAGTAAATCCCATTCTTCTCAGGTTTTCGACATCTTTTTCTCCTTCAACAATCATAACCGGTTCAATGGACTGGATTATTTCAGGTAAATGGTACAATACCGGTTTGATATCCTTTAAGTTCCAGATCCACTCATTATTCCCGTCAGGCCTTCTTTGGCTGAATCCTTTAGGATTGAAGCGGACTACCTGGTACAGTAAATTTCCCAGTTCATCCTTATAATTATAAGTAGCGGCAATATTTCTATGATAACTATATTTTAATTTCAGGTATTTTGGATTATAAAGAAAACCGTTTTTACGACAGGTAAAGCAGTGATATTTTTCTTTTTCTTCGTCAATATATAAATTAGGCCGATTTTTATCCGGATGAAAAGGACACAGAGCTATCCAGTTTTTACCTTCTTTTTTAGTAGCCTCAACAGATACTATTCTTCTCGCTTGATTATCCCATAAATGAAAAATTCTACTTTTAATTGATTATACCTACCCTCCTGATATATTATTTATTACCGTAACTGATATATTTTAAAATGGAATTATTTCTCCATTCCTTTTGATTTTCCATCGTTATTAATTAAGAAATCAAATAAAGCAGTCATGTTTTCAGTAATTTCCCTGGCATCATTTAAAGATAGAGGGGCGGGGCAATAGGGTTGCCATACTTTAATGGTCTTCTCTAAAAATTCTTTGGAATATTTGGAAGATTGATTTTTCGCCATATTTATACCTCTATAGATAATTAGCGAAATTTCACGCAGAAAGAAATAAAAAAAATAAAACCCTTTTAAATAAAGGGTCCATAATGGAAAAATACTTTTTTATTGTGGTGTGACGTCACAGAAGGATTTTCGTGTTGAGTGGGTCAGGAAGTAAAGAGAATTTCGTTTTATATGCCCCAACTTTTATATAGTCATAAAATGGAGCGTCATTAAGGTTAAAGTATTCCTTTAAGGTACTTGAAAGCCTTTGGATTTGTTTTCTTATCTTTGGGGTGGAAAGGGGGTGGGAGTCAACTTTTCTTCTATAAGTAGTTATTGTCCAGCTTAGATCTCCTCTATATCGTGAAAGATCATAAAATAATTCCCATTGCGTATTTGGTTTCCCATTCTTTTGGTTTTCAAAACCCATTTTCCGAAAATTTACAACTTTATTAAATTTGCTAGGTGCCTGAATTCTAACTTTATCATAATCCAAGAATTGTATAGTAATATGTTCCCACTTTGTACCAGAGGGAAGTTTTAATGGAGTTATTCTTTTTGGGGATGGGGCTGGCAATTGGTTTAAAAAGGGTATACATATTTCAAAGCTTTCCCCTTTTTCTAAGCTTTTAATAAGATTATCTACAAAGGGGAAATATTTTTGTTTTAATAAATAGTCTACATTCAAACACTCTTTTTTAAAAAAGTCTAAAGTATCAGACATAAATTGTTTATTTTTTATTATTTCTTTTTCGATTTTATCAAGTTCATTATTTAATTTATTTTTCATTTTATTAAAGCGTTTATTCTCATAATCATCTTCTACAAATTGGGCTAATTGATAATATGATCTGAATTTTCTTTGATAATTGAATTTCGATCCTTTTAAAATTGAATTCATCGTATTTTTTTCAAGGGTCATTTCCTCAAATTTGCATTCTTCATATAAAAAGAAAATATTTTCCAATAACCCATTTAAGCCCCCATTTAATATAGTGTTAAATAATTTAATTTTTTCATATTTTTTTTCAATGGATGCTATAATTTGAAGATCTTTTTGTGAGAAACTGCTAAAAAGTATTCTTGCACAATTTTTAAGCCAAACATCCTTATCGGTTGTTTTCAAAAAAAGATATTGATTAATTTCATTTAAAATCGTTTTTTTTAAGCATAAAAATTTATATCTCATACCTTCAATAAAACCAAGTTCTTTATAAGATAATATTTTTGATAATGACACCGTTTTACATTTGCATTTTTTAAATTGATTGGTTTTATTTAAAAAATATTTTTTTAAGAAAAAATAAGGGTCACTACTTGGATTTTTTAATTTATTAAAATTTTTAATGTAAATCGGTATTTCTATTGGATAGTTCGGGGCTAATTTATAAAAAAGCCATGCACTGTCAGTAAAATTGTAATCAGGCCAGCCCGTTTCTATTAAAGATTCACTATTATCTTCAATATACAAAGCAAAATTTTTATATAAGCAAGATAATTCTTTTATTGTAAAATATGGAATAATCCCGTTGTCTTCTTGATAAATTAGGTGTTCATTAGCATAATATCTGTTAACATCGCCTAAATATTTTTCTTTAAAAAGATCTAATGCGCTTAAAGGTGAGAGATATTTTAGTGATTCTTCAATATTTGGAGAGAAAAATATATTTGAATCGGCTCCAAAAGTATCGGTGGCAGATAAAATATAATTTTTATCTAAATATCTTTTTCTTTTTGGAGTGATTAATGTTTTTTTTAAGATAAAGCAAATTTCATTGACAAAATTTGCTTTATCGTTTATTTTTTCATTTAATGCAAAGTCTGGATTATTAGAATAATATTTTTCGTAAATATTATTAGCTTTTTCTTTAATCAATTCTTCAATATCTTTTTTCAATATTTAATACCTGAATTAAATTTACAAACATTAAATATTATAAGTCATTAGAGTTAAAATTCAAAATAAATAAATTCATTGCTTATTTATTATCTCAATACTAACCTGATCCCTGATATTCCCTGATTTATCAGAACATTTTCCGCGATATTCCGCGATTTATCGACCTTACTTTTTGCTATTTTCTGTTATTTCTAACAACCGGCACCCGATTTCTACCGATTTATCGGAGAATAGCAAGAACTATATTCCGGAAAGTGTGAAATATATTTTGGAAAAAGAAGGATTTTAAATAAATTTTGTCGTATTATAAAAGGGATATAGAAAAATTAAAAAATATTTATTTTTTATACAGTAAGTCAGACACAAATGATGTATTTTTCAAAAAATACCTATTTGGAGCATAAACGAAGTAGTTTGGTTATTTTACATTATATGACATTCCGCCCGCCTCTAAAGGAATTATTTTTGAGGGGTTTCCTTGGCAAAGAGAAAACTTTTTAAATGTATATATATCAATAATGATACATAAAGAGGTTAGAATATGACAAACAAAAGAGTAATCCTGTCTGTTGATTCTAAAATTTATGAGGAATATAAAAATACTGCGAGAGAAAAGGCATTATCCTATTTAAACAATTTGAATTATTTATGAAAGACAAAATTAAAAAATTTAAGAGAGGTAAATAATATGGCGAAACAAATTGAATTAAACAACATAGAACCAAACAAACCTACAAATTCGTTTCTTAAAGCAAAAGAAGAATTTGATAAAAAACACAGGAGCATATCATTCTTGAAGAAAAGTTTAACCTCTGTAAATGGAAAAATTATTGAAAACATAAAAATTAGAAACGGAAGAGGGAAAAAGATAGAGGAGTATTACAAATGGCAATTTATCTATTCCTTAATTTATAGTGGGTTATATTCAAAAGACTTCATTGGAGTTGAGGTGTATTTTCCGAAGGGTAGCCCTTCATCAAAACCGATAAGATTGGATGGTGCAATTTTTGATGATTCTGATTGGTTACAGAAATACAATGATTTTTGGCAGAACAAAAATCAAGGATCTTTAGATTGGCTGAGAAAACATCTTATTGTTGCTATTGAATTTAAAAAAGAAGAGGGACGTGATATCGAGAAATATTTTAATCAGCAACTAAAACCAGCTATGAAAGAATCAGAAAAAGAGTTTGTTATTGGTTTTTATTATGATACAGAGCGGGTTTGGATATTTCAAAAGAAGAATAACAAAATATTAAGATATGATGAATCAAAAAATAAAAAAGGAGAGGAAAGTGGGACTAAGGACTTGTCTTTACATTTACCAGACAGTTACTTAAGTATCCCCTCCTTTAGGGATATTCGCAATAAGATAATCAAACCAAAAGTAATTGATAGAACCAAACGAACCATTGATGATTTGGAAACTATTTCTGGCATCCATACAAAACAGGTAAGTGATGCACTTTCTAATATCCTCCGCACTTTGGATAAAGTGGGACTTGTTAATCAGATAGGTTATGGGTTACTAATACAAGTTTTGGCTTTAAAAATATTTGATGAAAAAACTAATGAAAAGAATAGAAGTAAAATTTTAAGATTCTATATAACAGGGAATGAAAGAAAGTATAAGTCTCTTGCAGATTCATCAATTCAACAATTCATTGAAAGAATTAACGATATTTACAACGACGCAAAAGGTAACTATCAAACCATATTAGGACAAAATATTATTGATTGGAAAAATACTTCTCATATATCTGCTATTGTCTCTATTGTAGAGAATTTTCAGGATTATTCCTTTGTCAAATCATACAAGACAGATCTCTATCAATTAGTTTTTTATAGATTTGCTAATGAGTTTGCCAAAGAAAGAAAAGGGCAATTTATAACACCAATATGGCTAATAGACTTTTTAGTAAAAATAGTAAATCCAAGAGGCAATGAAACAATTATTGACCCATGTGTAGGAATTGCTGATTTTCTCTCTTTGAGTTATGTAAATTCTAATCCTAGATTGGATGACGCCAATCTTTATGGAATAGATAACGATCAACAAATGATTATGCTTGCCCAATTGAATATGCTTCTAAATGGAGATGGTAATGCGAAGTTATATCATATCCCTGATAAAGGCTCTATTGATCACAAAATTGATATTACTGGAAAGGTTGTCAGACTTATACCTGAGTATCATAAAAATGGAAATTGGGATAATTGGCCAGATAGAACCGAAATTAAGAAATTTGATGTTGTTTTAACTAATCCACCTTTTGGCGAAGACAGGGCATACAGAGCAAAAACTTCTGAAGATAGAGAGATAGCGGAATGTTATGAACTATGGAATTTATGCAAGCAAAAAGATTGGTTGGATTTAGGGATCATTTTCTTAGAAAACGCAGTTAGATCATTAAAAGAAAATGGAAGAATAGGAATAGTCCAATCAAATAGTATTACATCAATAGATAGATGGGATAAGGCACGAAAATGGCTAATGGAAAATGTTAGAATAGTGGCACTTTTTGACCTCCCTCCAAATGTGTTTGCAGATACGGGGGCAAATACAACTTTAATCATTGTATATAAGCCAAAGAAAGGGAAATTAGAAAAACTGAAAGAGCAAAAATATGAAGTTTTTATTAAGGATATTAAACGGGTTGGCTATGAAGTAAGAACTGCAAGAAGAGTAAAATATTACAATCCTCTTTGGAAAACAAACGAACAAACTTTTGAGATAGAAACAGATGAAGAAGGTAACCCGCTCCTTGATGAAGAATTTACAGAAATAATAAAAGAATTTAGAGAATGGGCATTAGGTCAAGAAAAAACTTTAATAGATCTCTTTTTAGGTGATAAGTAATATGAAATACATACAAATTCCAAAAACTATTACCTATGAAAATTTAGCACAGAAAGGTTCCCTTTCACCAAGTAATTATAAGATGGTTTTGCTTAAAAATAAAAACATTATTCCTATAATAGAGTTGTTAGAAGAAAAGAAAGGACCCATTAAAGGCAAAGAAGTGGGATCAGAAGCTTATGTTAATAATTCTCCATATTTTTTCATGAGGACTCAGGCGATCTCAGATACAAATTTCGTTCTTAAATTTAATTGTGATTCATTTGTTCCTATAAAAAAGAAAGATTTTGAAGATGCTTATAAAAATAACTCAAATAAATTAGTAAAAGCAGGTGATATTTTTTATGTTAAAGGAGGGAATGTGGGTGCTGTTGGTATAGCTTATAGTGGTCTTAATGCTATTTTTTCAAGTCATCTCTTTAAATTGATGATTAAGGAAGAATTAAGATACTACGTGTTTGCTTTTTTAAAGAATCAAATCTCAAAAGCACAAATGTTGAATTTGCCTATCGGAGCAATTGAAGGGCTGGATACATTTAAATCAGAATATTTTGAGAGGATAGTTATTCCTTTCCCAAATCAGGCAAATAAAGATGAAATAATAAAATATGTAAGTCTTTTAACAAAAGCCGTGATTAGAAAAGAAGCAGAAATCAAAAAGAAATACAAAAAAATTGTAGATTTAATTGACAAAGAATTAAAACAAAATCAGAAACCAAGTAAGTTTACTTATAATATGCCCCTTTTGAGAGATTTTGAAGAAACAATTAGATTGGATGTTGGCATGTTCTGTAAAGATTATAAGGAGAAACAATTTATTATAGAGAATTATACTCGTGGTGCAAAGAATATTTTTGATTTTGGATTTGATTTTAAGAGAGGGCAAAATTTACAAGTTTCCCAGATCGGAAAAAGTATTTATACTGATAAATATAAGACAAACTTTTACAAGTTAATTAGACCATTAAATTTATCCGATTATGGAATCCCCGAGAAATATGAATATTTAGGAAACCCCAGAAAATTACAAACTCTAAATAAAGGAGAGATTTTATTTTCCGCTGAGGGCACTATAGGTAAATTCTGTGTATTTATTGACATAGACGATAGAACTATAACAAACGTTCATGGGATTACAATTTTTAGAAAAGAGAAAAAAGATGACATAGAGAGCATTTTCTTGGGTCTGTTCTTAGGGTATTTAAGGCTAAAAAGTATTTTAGATTATATTTCTGTTGGTGGGCAAGGTGGAAGTTTGGCTCAAAAATATTGGAAATACATTAAAATTCCAAATTTCTCTCGTTCTAAAAAAGAAGAAATAGCAAAATATTATTACAATCCTACAAACCACAATGAGAAAAAATTAAATCTTATCAATTTTGAAAATGAAGATGTAAAAGTAACCGCTGATTCAGGAATTTGGCAATTAGACAAACAAATTAAACAGATTAAACAAAAACTTGATACAATTTTACATGGAATTATTATGGATGAGTATATTCAGGTCTCTTTTGATTTTCTAAAAATAAATAGTCATACAAAGGGTTAATCATGAAACCACAAAAATCCCTAATAAAAATTTGGTGGCTGAACGCTTCGATGCTTCGCTCCTTGTCCTTATTTCGTTCGAATCATATAACAGGGGCTATACGGTTCACTTCGTTTACCCAAATCGGCTTATGTCGATTTTTTATAGCCCAATTCTGTTATGCGATAGTTTAAAAAAAAGAAAACTTTTATGGGAAATAATGAGGTTAGATAAAAGGATTAGGAAATAATTAGGGACACATCCCATTTTCTTAAATAGGGAAGGCGTACCAAGCCACTAGTCCGGTAACTTTTAGGTTGTCCTGGAAGAAAAGAGAAGAGAGATAATAAAAGAGTGGATTAATTCCGGAAGGATTAAAGTGTGACAAAGAACCTTCCCTTGTCATATAAAAAATATTCTAAAGAAAGGAGAATATAAATGAGTGATTATAGCGTAGAGATAAGCGAGATAAATAAAAATATAGGCGAGATAGGTGGGGTATTGCTTGATTTTAGCAATAATTTTCATGGTTTTAAAAAAGATTATTCAGATTTAATGAATGTTCTAATGAATATAGAATCTCTTTTAGAAAAAATTGAAAAGAGGGTTAAATAAAATTCAGATATACTCATAAAATATCTTGCACGATAGTGTTATATCAATGGAGCGAAATGCCTCTGGTATTCAAAATTGAAATTTCAAGAGGTAAAAAGAGACGACTTGAACAGAACATCCCTTTCCATTAAAATATAGGCAAAATTAAATAAAATAGAGACACATGTACTAGCTCAATAATCCGGTAACTTTTGGCGGAAGAGCGCCAAGAAGTTTTATATTTCTTGCAGGGTGAAAGTCCTTGTTGGGTAAGGTCTAGCCAACCACCCATACCAAGTGTTGCGTCAAAATGGGTAACCATTAGATGAAGCGTACACAGGGAAACAGATAGGCCATAAGGAAGACCGTACTTCCTGAAGTGGATTATACAGCCTCGTAAATAAAGATTAATGCAGATGGCGACGTCGTTTCCGCAACGGAAGCCGATACAAAAGAATTGCTAAGGGTGAGATTCTAAAGAGGGTCTGTCGGGGTCTTGGCACATGGCATGTCTGTAGAGAGATATAAAGAACTTGGGAGGCCCTATAAGCTCACTTACTATAAGGTAAGTCTACTCGATGAAAAGAGAGGGTGACTGATGGCTTATAGGGATTCGGATCAGCCCATATTACTCTATGAAATAGAGGAAGGGGCTGACAGAATACGTAGTCTGCAAAGGAAACATTTGCCAGACTGTTGGACTGGATAACAAATGCAAACCTCCCTGCAGGGAATAGCAAAGAAGGCAATACTAATGTGTCTTTTACGGAAGCGAGTATCTCTGAAGAGCCCAGTGCGGTAGTTCCGCACGCTGGGATCTGTGCGGGGGCAGCCAGGTAACTGGCTGTCCTACCGTGACAACTTATAGGATTTGTGGAGTTTTTTGACCAGATGGCTGAGGCTTTAGGTATTATTATAGATAGACGTACTAAAGGAATATCTTGTAAAACGAAAGATTAAACCATACAAAAGATAGGATGTCATCACTATTTAAACAAAGTAAAGGAGGAGATTTTATGGAACTTACAGCGTTAACGCTTCTAATTGCTGAGATAAACCGTCTTATTGATTTAGGCAAGTACGACGGAATAACTATTGAAGAAATTTATAAAGCGATCAACGATGGCAAAATCTTGAGGTATTTAAAAGAAAAAGCTGGAAACGATATTGATTTGTCAATTTACCTTAATTCAAAAACTTTTAATGACTTTGAATCTTGGTATGTAGAACGTCTTCAAAGTCTTTATAATGCCTATTCTGGTGACGAAAACAGAAAATGGGGCATACAAAATAAGGGACTTTGTTTACTTCTTGCATGGACAAATGAAATTATACAACAAGGTTCTGGCTGGGTCGAATAAAAAAATATTTCCAAAAGATAACTACCCATCGTTATCATATTCAGAGCTAAAAATCAGAAATATTTAATAAATTATAATACGATAAAGGTAAATATGAAGAAATTATTTGTTTTAGGAATGGCACTATTTTTTTGTTTATTTTTTGTAGGTTGCAATGGGATAACAACACCAACAGTTATTCCGGATAATGGCGGGATGGATGAATACGATTCTCAATTCACATCTTTATTAGATAAATTAAATACTCCTTTAAAATTACTTAATTTTTTATCAACTTGCCACTATAAAGAACATGACGGTGTGTATACTCCCTATGAATTTTATATTGGGAAAGAAGGAGATTGTGTTGATTTTAGCATTTTTAGTTGTTATGTTCTAAACTATCATGATTACATTGTATATTCTGTACCTATATTTTTTCTTAATGAATCTGCCGGACATCTTTTAACTGTTTTTGAATATAAAGATACGGACGCTGATTGGTATTGGGGTTCTACATTGGATAAATATGGTGTTATTGATGTATCGTCTTTTTTTAGCTCAGTTTCTCCGGCTCTAGACAGCATTGAAGCCTGTGTAAATTCTTATATAGATTTCTTGGGAGACCCATACACCTTGGCAAGTTATGAAGTTCACCCTTGGAATTATTGTGGTTATAGGACCATGGCTCAACAATAGAAGAGGTAAAAATAGAAACAGAGACAGACTACCGAGGTTTTGGAAAGAAAAGCTCAATAAAGAAAGAGCTAAAGGGACAACTTCAAATTTACTCGAAGTTGTCTTAGAAGAAAAGAGAAGAGAAATAATAAAAGAGTGGATTGATTCCGGAAAGATAGAAGCGTGACCAATAACCGTCTCCTGACACATTAATAGTAGTTCGGAAGGGAGAATTTGATGAAAATACCAGAAGAATTATACAATTATATCATTTCAGGAAACTGTGTGCTATTTGTTGGAGCTGGCGCTTCTATAGAGGCAGGAGCTCCTTCAGCTCAAGAAATGGCGCGGGAATTAAGTAAAAAGTATTTACAAGGAAAACACCAAAAAGAACTTTTATCAAAAATAGCTTCTTATATCGAAACCAAGCCCGGTCTAGGACGAAGATTAGTTATTGATTATCTAATCAATCGACTGTCGCCATTAAAACCTAGCAAACCTCACCTTTTACTTCCAAAGTTTAGGTGGACCGCTATTTATACAACAAACTATGATACTTTAATTGAGCAAGCGTATGAAAAAGCCGGCATTAAATATAAACCAATTATATCAAGCTGTGACTTAGTGACTGATATGACTGATTACTATAGCTATGTTTTACTATATAAACCACATGGTTGTATTTCAAGACCTGCAGTAAGCGAAGCTCCGATAATTATTACTGAGGACGATTATTATTCTGTAGCCGATAATCGAAAGGCTATATATCGACAACTTGAATTACATAAGTATAAAAGCGTTTTTCTGTTTATCGGTTACTCATTTTCTGATTTTAATCTTTCACAAATATGGTTTGATGTTTCAAAAGAATTGGGTAGATTCTCTCAGTGGGCTTATGCTTTATGGCCTAATTGTTCTGAAGTGCAAAGAGCTACATGGCGAACAAGAAATCTAGAGTTGATAGATATGCAATTTGGTGAATTTATGACAAAATTAAGTGCCATTTCATTTGAGAAACGGGAAGAACAAGAGTTTTTTATTAGTAACCCTGATCTTGCAGAACTTGTAAAAGTGTTAGTTTTCGCAATTGAAGCAAAAGATCCATATAAGATGCACCACGCCTTACGTGTCCAAAAATTATCACTTCTGATTGCGGAAGAAATGGCAATTCCAATTCACGAATACCAATTACTTGAAATAGCGGCACTACTTTATGAAGTGGGTTATCTGGCAATTCCTGATGTTATAATAGAGAAAACGGGTCCATTGACACAACCTGAATTTGAACTCATTAAGCAACACCCAATAATTGGGGAACGGCTACTTTCTTCACTCCCAAGTCTAAAAAGCATAACAAAAATTGTTAGGCATCATCATGAGCGATTTGATGGTAGGGGATATCCAGATAGGTTGATAGGTGAAAACATACCTCGACCAGCCAGGATAATAGCTGTTGCTGATTCTTTAGATGCTATGATGTCAGATCGCACCTATCGTAAGAAACTGTCTAAAGATAAGATAATAGCCGAATTCAAAAAAGGTTCTGGAAGGCAATTTGATCCAGAAGTGGTGACTTCAGCCTTGGTTATTCTAGGGAAAAGTAGAATAATAAAGAGATCTGGTTTGAAGTAATAAAATAGGGGAAATTCAATATTATGGTTGATAAATTAGGCATTTCTGAGGTATTTTTCCCGATACTACTACTAACTAAATGCAACGACGCCTAACGAGATTGTAGGAAAGGTCTTATATTTTCAAAAATATAGCAAAGGTTGATTTTTGATAAAAAAATAGTAATTATGAGGAGTTAGTTTTATACGTGATAGGATAGTTGTGTTAGCTCAATAATTCGGACACTTTTAGAGGAAAACCTATGGGGTCTGAGGAGTTTCTTAACCAGATGGTTGAGGCTTTAGGTACTATTATAGATAGACGTCCCGAAGAAAGACCTCGCAAAATGGAAAGCTATACTATAAAAAAAATAGGATGTATTCTTATTTTCTATGCAAAAAAACCCCAAAGGTTAAAACATTATTTGAAATCGCCAAAAAAGAAGGAAATTAAAAAATAATATTTTGATTTTAATCTAGATATAATATTACTTTAGTTATATTTTATATAAATAATATTAAATAATAATAAAGGGAATTCAATTTATGAAATATATAATAAAAATAGTTGATAGAAACTGGGTACCAAAGAGTAATACTAAAATGATATATAAAGATGAGCATGGAAGGTTATTCTTGGGTCCTCTTATAAGTGTTTCTCACGGGGGAAAAGTTATTCTTGAAGCAAACGATGCTCCTTTAGAAGATGGGTGTTATCATATTATTAAAATAATTGGAGTAATTGAGGAAGATAAAGGGAAGAGGGGGTAAAAGGATCAAGTCTTCACAGGCTGACCCAAATATATTACAAGTACGAGCATAACAAAATAATTTTACAGTCTTTAACTAATAATTATTTTGGAGTTCGGAGGACATAGATATGAATATGGCAATAATAGGAATCCTAATAGGAATTATAGGAATTATAGTAACTATACTCATTGTAGTTATTCCATCAATTTATAAGAAAATACGGAAAAAAAATGCTCTTTATGAAATTATCTGGAGGAAATCATCAAAACTAAAGTTAAATGAATTACTAGGAATACGTGGGGATCCAAAGCATGGTTTTCACAAATATTATTTCCAGAGAAAAGAAGATAAATTGATTCAAAAAGAAATTGAAGATAATAAAAATATTTTAATAATAGGCAATCCATTAGCAGGAAAATCAAGAGCTATGTATCATTCATTAATTACTTTAAAAAAGCCATACTATGTTATAGTGCCAAAACTTGTAGATATAAATTTGGAAGATTTTCGGATTCCTTTCCGTTTTACTTTTTGGAGAAAAAGAGTGATTGTTTTTGACGATTTAAACAAATTTGCAGATAAACAAAACTTCCTTCATTTACTTCAAGAATTTATAAAAATAAATACTATCATAATAGCTTCGTGTCGGTCAGGTCCCGAGTACGAGAAATTATGTGTAAAAATGGAAAAAGAGCTTCTCGTATTTGACAATACCATAAAAATACCGAAAGTTTCAGGAGATCAAGGGATTGAAATTGCCCAACAAGTTGGAATAAATATGCCGGAAAGATTTGATGGCAACATTGGTTCTCTTTTTATAAATTTAGATGCAATGAAAGATCGATATAAAAAATGTGGTCATATTGAAAAAGGTATTATGAGATCTATAAAACGCCTTTACTATGGAGGTATTTACAAAGAAAGAGAAATATTTTCTATAACCAAAATAAAAATATTGTGCAAAACAAAAGAAGAAATTGATAAGCAAAATTATGAATGGATTGAATTACTTAAAGGTTTACAAACCAAAGGCTTTATCATAAAAAATCAAAAGGATGATATTTGGATTGAAGAAGTATATATTGATTTTGTGGTTGAAGAAGAGATATCGCGATTGGATAATTTTAATGATTTAATGGATATTTTCATTAAAGATCCGGAAGTTTTAATTAAACTTGGCATCAAAGCGTGTGGTACTGCAAAGATAAGTGTGCAAATGAAGGAATATATATTAATTGCAATTAAATCTTTTAAAAAAGTCTTAAAGTTCAGAACCCCGGATCGTTTTCCCATGGATTATGCCAGGACCCAGTACAACCTGGGTAATGCCTACTGGACCCTAGCAGCGGTAAAAGATAAAGAGCAAAACAGTCAACTAGCCATAAATGCCTGCCAGGAAACCCTGAGGTTCTATACTCCGGATGGTTTCCCCTTGCAATATGCCAGGACCCAGCACAACCTGGGGATTGCCTACCGGACCCTGGCAGAGGTAAAAGATAAAGCCCAGAACTGCGAACTAGCTGTAAAAGCTTGCCAGGACGCCTTGAAGGTCTTCACTCCTGATCGTTTTCCCATGCAGCATGCCGAAACCCAGAACAACTTGAAGGTTGTCCAACGAACATTTGCAGAAGTTGAAGATAATTCAGAAACCTAATGAAAAACAAGCGTGTGTAGAAAATGGGAAGAAAGTGGCTCTTGGAGATGATACCAATGACAAGGGAGAGCAAGAGGGGGCAGGTCCCAACATTTGACATAACTTCTTTCTGGGATTGGAATTAATGTACAGGGCAAGACAAGTGGACAAAATAAATAATAGAATTTTTAGATAAATAGGGTAGGCATACCAAGTCAATAGTCCGATAACTTTTGGATTGTCCTGGAAGAAAAGAGAAGAGAAATAATAAAAGAATGGATTGATTCCGGAAGGATTAATAATACAAATAGTGAGACATAAAAATTATTGTCCATGATCCTAATTAGAAATATCCTATAAGGTTTTGAAACAATTAAAGGAGAATTGTAAAAAGTGAATAAAACACAGAAATTAATTTTAGCATTTTTTGTTCCAATAATTTTTTTCTTTATTGCCGTATTTATTGCAAATGAGGCAGTAGATTATGAAAGTAGTATTCTTTTTAACTTGGGAGAAACCTGGTATGTGTGGCTCCTTTATTCAGCCTCCTGTTGTCTTTTTGAATTTTTACTATTTAGGGATAATAAAATAATTGCCCGGAAAAACAAAGAAAATTAAATACTATTAATATTTAAAAGAATATTGCAAGGATTAAGGGGGTATTTAGGAATTTATCTCTTATCTTTATAGTATTAAGGAAATATCGAAAGAAGGATTTTAGAGAATAATAGGAGCTGTATAAAAATTGAGGACCAACTCTTTCTCTCTCCATCTCTCTCATTAATCATTACCATGCCAGGATGACTTTTCTCTAATATTTCACATTTTATTTAATCTAATTCAATCATTCTCGATTTAATTAATCCTGGCCACCCTGGCCAATCTAATTAATTCACCTGGCTAATTTAATTTACTCCAGCTATTCTAATTTTATAACTCATCCACGTGCGGGGCGGGTAACTTTCCTTCCCCCTTAAATCCCCCCTAAAACCCTCCTCTTATCCCCCTTCTTTTTATTTTTTGCTCCTTGGCTCAAAAGCTACGCTCGCGGGGACGCTTCTAAGCATAAATGCGGGCAGTAACGCTCTTTACGGCCCCGCTGTTGCTTCGCTTTATTCGCCACCGCAAAAAAAGCAAGGTTAGGCTATTTATAATTAGGGGGGAAGTATAAGGGGGAAGGAAAAACTGCGGTCGATTCACCTTCACTCTACCAGCATAAATGTAAGCCTATCGCTCTTTCCTCTCTCCCTTGCCCCGCCCCTATTTGCGAACCTTTTCGTGAATCTGCCATCCCTCGTGGTTTAGTCTTCTTCCCGTAAAAAAAAGATAAAAAATAAGAGAAGGCAGAAGAGCGAGTTTTTTTATCTTCTTTTTCGGTGACTATATCCTTTTGATTCTTTGCGTTTACGCGATAAGAAAAAAACATCTCAAACCAAAAAGAAAAACCCTTTTTGATTTAAGATTTTTTTACCTATCGCGAGGGAAAGAGAAGGGGAAGAAGGAGAAAAACCAGGATAGTAAGAACAAAGAAAGAGCAATACACTCACCGGGCAAATAGTAATTCACCTGGTGAGAGCATTGCCAGGGAGGGAGAAGGAGTATTACTTTTTATAAACAGGGGGAAAACGCCCCTCTTTTACAAAAAGCAATACCAGAAATAGAAAAGCGAAAAGAGACGCATAACACTCAAAAAATATATTCAAATTTAGGAACAAAATTTGAAATTATTTTTATCGTGTAATGCTAAAGAGAAGACGAACGCTTAAAAAATATATAAGAAGGGAAGATCACCCCCTCTTATATATTTTTATACTGATATAGAACGTGCAGCGGTTGAAAAATGGCGGTTTAGTCTTCTCCCCGTAAAAGAGAGATAAAAAGTAAATGAAAGAAGAAAAGCGGGAACTTTTTATCTCCCTTTTCGGTGACTATTATTTTCTGATTCCTTACGGTTAGCGATAAGTAAAAACATATATAAATAAAAAGTTAAAAGAAAAGAAACATTTTTATTTATATAGTTTTCACCTATCGCAGGGGAGAGTTCATCTTTTTTTCTTCTCTTTGTAATTTTTCTCCCGGCGTTTGTAGAAGCCAGTGCCGTAAAAAATCTCATGCTTGATTATTTTTGCTGTTATTTTTTGCGGTGCTAAGTCTTCTATAAACGCCATCGATGTCGCGTATGTAAACTCCTATAATAGTTTTAGTATTTTTTATACTGCTACTGCTTAAAAAATGTTAAAACGTAGAAGAACAATGATCAGGAACAGGGGGGGGAGGGAGGGGAGCCATGCGATTACCGGGAATAGAGATTTAGCCCTACGATAAAAAGAATCTCATTTAGCCCGCCTTTATATTTTTAACCAGGCTAAAAAAGCTTTTAACTGGTTAAAAATATAATGCTTTTTTTGCTATACATAACAAAGCTTTATCGGATAAGATATGCGAGAAATTATTTCTTGTAGAATGTCCGATAGAGTCTTGTTATGTATTGGCAGACTTTTAATTACAACTCCTTAGCAAAAAAAGCTCTTGGCGGGCGGTCGTGGGAATGAGATGGCCAGAAATTATTTACTGTGAAGTCAATAAAAGCAGATTAACGGATCATTTTAATAAAATACCTAACATAAGAATAGGCCGCTTTTTCTTTCATGTCAATTATCATCTCCGCTCAGCCCAAAACACACGTGAGATAATCATGCAAAATCAGGACATCATTTCTTCTAACAGGACCTTCTTATCAACAACAATTAGAAATGCCCATAGTTAGAAGTAACCCCAAATATCTTGCTAAAATCTCGCAAGTAACTCGTCCATCTGCCTAATGCGCTCAACGGCGATTTCTTTGAATTTATCCAGATATATCAATCCAGGTAACTTTTCTCTGCGCTTCTTGGTGACTTCGTAAGCCTTCCGTAAATCTTGGGCGTTCTTGGAAAAATCGCGTAAGACTCCCACTACACCCAAGAAATCCAGTGCGTCAGCATCACATAGAAGAATGGATTCGATGCTTCTATTCGTGCTATCACTGTTGTGATGAAGTTTAATGCACTCTATCACCAGTTCTTTCAAATTCTCCGTGCATCCCCTTTTGGTGAGAAAAGCTTCCGCAATCTGGCTTGACCTTAATGCATGGTCAATGTCTTTTTGAGCCCACTTGGGGTAACCTCCCCAATCATGCAGATTGGTAGCTAATCAAACCGCATCTGAATTGTATTGTTGACCTTCACTGATAATTGAGATAAGCTGCAAGAGTCGTCGAGTATGATTGATTCCCCACTGTCCTCCATATTCCTCAGTCAATCGAGCAATCTCATTCTGGTCTATATTCATCAGGTTCTTCTTTTTTTTACCCGTAGAATGTGGCTGTTGATCAAGTCTTAAACTATTGTATATCGGCGGCCTAACGTTCGCGCTTAGCCGCCGCAAGCGGCAGCCCATTACACGAACCTACGAAACCGGACGAATGCTAGTTTTGGGCATCCGTTGGCGAGCGAGTAAAGCAGTCGGCTGCAGCGCGGTGTTGGGCGACCTTGCTCTGATACTATTTTCCACCTAAATTTGATGCGAGTTTAGATGTAAGATTACGTTTTATATCTTCTAGCAACATTTCCTGCTCACAATACTTTTGAGCAAATGCGCCACCACTTATCTGAGCAATCATATGTTGACATCTAGCTCCACGGCACAAAGGAAAAACCTGACATGATATACAAGCATCGTCAAAACAATCTCTTCTTGCCCATTGCTTTGATTTGTTTTCGACTGTATCGAATGGGTCATTGATATTTCCTATAGAATAGTCATTATTACCGTATATTCCAAAACAAGGGTATATATCACCTTGAGGCCCTATACCAAAAGTATAATCTAATTGTCTTGCACAAATATTGGAAGAATATGGAAAAATAACATTAAAGCCAGCATCAAGAGCATATTCACGAGCCTTATGAATATCTTGAGCTAAATTCCTTTCTTTGCCAAAAAGCAAGTTAGCAGAACGATTGACACAATTTTCAGTTGGCTCTACTAAAGTAAAGCTCCACTGAATATTATTTCTTAGTTCAGCTTCCGGTAAATGCCGAAACATAATATCCACCAAAGGCAATAGGTCAGATATGTTCTCGTCATCACACACGGTCAATAAATCTACCCCTATGCCCTTTTTCAAACACTCAACCAAATTATTAACAATTATTGCAAAAGTACCCTGTCCTGAAACTAATGGACGTCTTCTATCATGCACTTCACCTGGACCATCTAATGTTACCTGCAATCGCTGTAAACCAGAAGCTTTCATTGTCTCTACTTTATCAGTGCTTAATAGATAACCATTTGTGGACATATACAATTCCGGACTTTGAACTTGTGTCAAGGAATTAATGTGCTTGAGCACCTCTTTGATAACAGGATAACGAACTAAGGGTTCTCCCCCAAAAAATGTTATACGCGATGAATCTATATCTCGCATTTGCATCACATTATTCATCCATGCCAGAATTGAAATAGCCATTTCTGATGACATTGCCTGCGTGGATTTTCTATCTCGTAAGTTTGGCCTTTCATAACAATACACACAACGAAAATTGCAATCAAAAGTTAAACAAAATGCTACCGAAAGAAACTTATAACTGCGCCATTCTTCTATTTGTCGCCATGCTAATGAAAAATCATCATCAGATTGAAGACGAACTATTCCCAAATCACAAAGTTGATGCAAAGTTTCCACATCCGGATTTGATAAATCCGTTTTCTCATGGCAATGTTCGACTAGTTCCACATGATAAGCATCAAGTTCAACTATACTCAAGAACAAGGTGCTCATATATCGCCTTGCACCACACTTCACAGGGACATCCACTACATATTTGCTTTTAATAAATTTGTTTTTCATGAGAAGATTTCACTCCATATGATTCATGTTAGGAGGACTATACACATAATCCCCCCAACATGCTGCCAACTACTTATTAGTGGAGAGGTGAAGGTGAACTCTTTCCTCTACAGCATCCCGCCACGGGCATAATACTAGCTTTGCGTAAGATCTTCACGAGAGTATCCTCCTCTTTTCTGATTAGATTTTGGCACGAATCAAACCAGCTAGTCTTGATTCTCAACAAGCATTAGAAAACCAACCTAACTATTTCTTGCTCTGTGAACAAGTCCCATTTCATGACATGTTGGGCAAGATGAAAAATAACGAGTTATTGGTCAACCTCGCAGGCTTGGGAGAAAAAACGATGCAACCCCTGATTGTTGCTTCCGTACCACATTTTACCGCCCGTACGGAGGTTTTCTGCGACCTATTTGAAAACCGTTGCTAGTTTCGATATCTTCATAATTTACTGCGAACGGGTGTTATTAATAATCTAAAAAGTCACTTACTTATTTCTCAAAAACCAGCGACATCCGCGCCTGAACCGCTACGACACAGCGAAATTGGCGCAGTCAGCCTCTGTCCCCAACGAGTGCCGGTTACCCTTCGTTCCTTACGGTATCATACAAATGATGCCTTCTTTGTGCACCCGTTCTAGCGTGACTTTATTAAATGATCGTTAAAATTAGCCTAAAACCTTATATATAAGGGTAATTGCTTACTTTTAATTGTATACACTGAAGTGTTTTCAAGTACATTTTTATGTGAGATAATATTTATTATCTAAATATATGGTATTTAATAATTACAGTAATCTTGTAAGTCTTATATTTTTATTAGTGTATACATATTTATACTATTATAATGTCCCTGAACCTATTGATTTTATTAGATAAATAAACATTGGTATCTTTTTTAAGCTTGATTTTTTAATAAAGTCACGATAGGTGAAGTTTGGAAAATTAACCACTAATTTTCCTTTGGTATATCTTTATAGATTCTTAGACTATCATAAACTAATTTTATTAATTCTACAAATAATAATTTTATATATAGGTAGGTCAAAGGGGCATTCTCATATTGGGAGGATCTCTTTTTAGTTGTATAAAATAAAGAGTTTTTCTAAGGAAATCAAAGGAAAATACACTTTGTTTTATTGGATAAGATAAACCTTCATATATTTTTTTAGAATGTCCGATAGAGTCTTGTTATGTATGTAGAGGCTTTTAATTAAACTTCTTAGCAAAAAAAGCTCCTGGCGGGCGGTCGTGGTAAATGAGATGGTCAGAAGTTATTTATTAGGAAGTCAATAAAGGCAGGTTAACAGATTATCTTAATAAAATACCAGGAGAGAGAGAAAAAGAGGTTTCGAAAATAAAGATATCCCCCCAACTCTCAAGACAATCGTGCCTATAAATAATAATGAGGTTAGTCTATATGGGCTTCTTCAATTTTTACATATTTTTTCATAAGGAATATCTCTTCAGTTTTCTTGCGACCACTTAAGGCTTTCCACGCTTTTTTGGGTTTTATTATAAAGAAGTTCCAATTCGTAACCTTGGGGATACAATTGAGTATCTCGAATTTGAACGCTAAAAAATGTATCAGTACTTGTGGGACCAGAAGGAGAATAGCTGACAAAGCTCACCAGCGTTCTATCATCCTTTTTCCAAGTAAAAACCCGTCCCCCCGGGTAATCTTGTTGGATTCGTCCGTTGAGATAAAGCTTTTCCAGCGATACAAGAAGTGCCCTCAGCACCGACTTCTCTGACGAATAGCGTTCAGGATTAATAGGTCGATCTAAACTGATCACACATTCAACAGTAGTGCCATTTATAAAATTGATAGACACAAAAGAAAACGCTTGGTAGTCATGAAGCTCAAAATTGCAATTGAAAGAGACTTTATTAGTGAATGGTTTCAGAACCTTAAGAAACTCGGGAGGAATTGCCTGGTTAGATTTCATATCGTCTCTAAAAGCACGAATGTCTTCAGCAGTAAATAGCTCTGCGCCAAAGTCTTTACATTTCTCCAAAACTTGGGCAGTCGATTTCTGCATCAATTCGCACGCAAAAGGTATATGAAAGAAGTTGGTTCCTTTTCTATCTATAGATTTATTCATTTGCTTATTAACTCCTATTTATGATTATATTATTTTATTTTAAAGCATAAAATTACCAAATAAAATGGCTTATAACTTAAAATAATCGAACTACGTTGTATGTTTTTATAGATTCTTAAATTATCATAAACTAATTATATTAATTCTGCAAATAATAATTTTATATTAGTTAGACCTATTTTTGGCGGGGAAGGGGCCTCTTGTATCGAGGGGGCTCCTTTTTAGTTTTATAAAATAGGGAGCATTTATAAGGAAATCAAAGGAATAAGAAGCTTTATACATTATAAAGGGCAATAATGTTCTAATATTGACTATTATATTGATATATGATAATATATACATATACAACTTAGCTTTGCTTGATTTAAAACCCGTCCTCGACCTGATCGGGGATTCTAAAAAAGGAGGTGAAAAATAGATGGCAACAGTAATAACCGTTCCCCGTGATTCAAGCCTGCAGTTAAGACTGGTAGTAGGCACCAATCCGGAAACCGGAGCACCTATCATCAACAGCAAGTCCTTTGCTAGAATCAAATCTGCTGCTTTAGACCAAGATGTCTATGATACGGCTACCGCTTTAACCGGTTTGCAGAAGTACACTGTAGATGAAACCAGACTTGGAAAAGAATCTCAACTTACTGAATAATCGCTAATAACCGTAAACCATAAACAAAGAAGGAGGTGAAAAAATAATGCCAACCGAATTAGGAGAAGTAACTAGTTATAAGAGACTCTACCTGCAGTTTCGAGATAGCGCTGCAAAAACTATGAACATCACTTTGGATAATCCTAAAAATTTAGACGATGGAGATTACGTTGATTTTGCGGCACAGGATGCAGCTATTGAAGGAGTTATGGATACTATCATCGCTAAGAATATTTTCCATAATAACGGAAATGACTTAGTGGCTAAAGTCAATGCAAGAATCCTTGATTACAAGTCAACTGATGTTATGGATGTGTAATATAAATAAATTAATATAAAAATCTTCCTTGGAGGGCTCCGCGGACCTTCCTGGGGAGAGAGGCTTGTTTGCGTGCGAACACGCACAGGCAGAAAGGAGTAATAAATGTTAGAAGTATTTATCACTAAATATCTATTAGATTTCGCTCTGGTTTTTCTGGTTGGTCTGCTCTCCAAATTTATGATCAACAAGTTTGGCCAGGACCGGGCAGGCAAAATAAAAGAGGCTATTCTGGCAGCTATGCTTTGGGCTGAAGAAGAACTGGGGATAGGAAATGGTGAGGAAAAATGGAAAATAGCCTGGGTAAAATTGATTGAAATATTAAGGAAACAAAAAGTTGAATTAAAAGAGGGCGAGATTTCCTATGTAAAGGACCTGATGAAAGCTACTGTCCCGGAGGTGAACGAAATAATATATAAGGCTATGCCGGACGTAGTAAGGAATGGCAGGACTTTAAGATATAAATAAATTATGGTTATAATTAATGATATAAAAATAGCTGAATATTTTTCTTTATATGAGTTTGAATGCCCCTGTTGCAAGAGGGTTATGTTGTCTCCGGACCTTTTGATCAGACTGAATCATTTAAGAATGGTTATAAATAGGCCAATATATATCAATTCCGGTTACCGGTGCAAAGAAGAAAATCATAAGGTAGGGGGAGTTTCCGGTTCTTATCATCTCCTGGGTATGGCGGTAGACATCCACGTAAAGGATTTTTTACTTTATGATCTTCTTCTTTATACTCAAGAAATGGGATTTAATGGTATTGGATTTTATGAAAAGAAAAATTTCTTACATCTCGATATCAGGCCTGGATCAAAACGCTTTTGGGAAGGAAATAAATGAATTGGATATTGAATATATACTAAAATTAATAGCAAATAACGGCTTTCCGCTGGTGCTTTCTATCTACCTGGTATATAAATTGGAATATTTTATTACCGAAATAATCAAAAATCAAAAGGAATTTTCCCGGAATGTTACCACTGAAATCAAAGAAATCAAGCAGGCAATCAATGAATTGCGGGTTGATTTTGCTAAAAATCAATGAAATCATTGATATATAAGGGTTTTAGCGTTTTTGAAAAAAGCTTCTATTTTTGCGTATACGAGGCGAATTTAAAAAATACGATGATTCATACCACCCAACTTAAAACAGGGGCTTAAAACAGGCTTTTATTGATGTTAATTTTTCGTGGTTCCTGAAATATCCCGCTTTTATCCTTCTTTTCTCTAATTATCTCTCTCTTTGTCCTGAATCCTCTTGTTTGCTTGCATATTTGCTTTTACGCATAGACAGATTTGTAAAAAGCTACATTAGAAGTATTGAATTTTCAATTGGTTTTTTTAGTAACATTGACATAGAAAAAAATATAGTTATTATATAAAGTGGGGTAACTATGAATAAAAGACCAAAAGCCGGGCAAACAAAAGATGAATTGAAATCTCACTTAAGAGAACAGATTGAGTTTTTAAAAAGGTCTTCGCAAGCTTATGATGAAGGATATATAAGTGAGGCTAAGAGATTAACTGTCCCAATCAGGTTATTACTTCATGATACTCAAAAGTCAACTTCTTTATTAACTCTCTTAAAAAAGAAAGACATATTATTCTATGATACTTCATTAGATTATACTCCAAATAATTTACCGTCTACAAAAGGGCTTATTATGACGAA
>Ga0307378_10001615_pt1 | contig 36160 bp, 39 predicted proteins | sample UN1MG_FD_202238 | JGI IMG/M metagenome (GOLD analysis project Ga0307378, IMG submission 202238) | Soil microbial communities from Risofladan, Vaasa, Finland - UN-1 | ecosystem: Environmental > Terrestrial > Soil > Coastal area > Acid sulfate soil | place: Finland: Risofladan, Vaasa | collected... | reverse complement strand
CCTTTTTCATTGCGCCGACTCCTTTCTCGAAATATTTATAGCTATTTCTACTTAGATTATAAACCTGTTTAGGCCGGAAGTCAAGGCTTAGCGGAACAGCCCCTTGACGCGACCGAGCGACGTCGGCTCGACGGCGTTCCCCTCGACCAATTTCGTCGCGCGGCCGTTGAGGATCTGTTTGCCGGCGTAGTTCTGGACCCAGGCGGAGACGCCGAGGTTCGCCTTGTTCCATCCCGCGTCGAGCGTGAAGGTCCTCTTGATTACTTGCTCGTCGTTGGCTTTCTTTGCGGTGATGAGTTCGTACTGGGCCATCCGCCTTTCTACGAAGTTGTACTGGCCCACTACCTTGTCCTCCCAGAGAATGACGTGACAGACGTGCCCTTCGGCCAGGCTCTCCTCCAGCTTGATCTTGACCTTCACCGACGCGTGGTCGCCGGCGTACGAGTTCGCGAGGAACTCTACCGTCAGCGGGCTGGGCGCGATTTTATGGTTGTTGTACATAGCCAAATAGGCGTCGTAGGTCCCGGACCCGCCGCCCCGTATGAAATCGGTACCGTCGAAGTAGCAGGTCGGAAACGCGGTTGCGCCGTAATAACTCATCCGTCCCCCCGCCTCGACCGTATAATACGGGTCGCTAGTCGAGCCGTGCCACGCTACGGGTACGAACTTGTCGAGGCCCTCGTCGTCGGCGATCTTCCTGATCGCCGCTTCGGCCGGCGGTCAATAAGGACACCACGTCGCCGTCATCAACTCCGCCACCACGCCCCGCGACGCGGCCCATAGCGGCGCTACGCAGACCGCGGCCAGCGCTACTGCTATTAATACCTTTTTCATGATTTCCGCTCCTTTCTCGAGTAGTGTTCCCGTTACATGCATTATAACCGGTTGCCTTATGTATAGTCAAGAAAAAAAGCGCGGCCTAACGTTGCGCCCGCGCGCCGCCGTTGCTTCGCCCCCGGGGATTATAAAAAGTGTGAAATAAGAAAGCCGCCCAAAAGGACGGCTTTCTCAGTATAGGGAGGGAGGGTTCTTGGTTGGTAATTCCTCTTACTTAGCTTCCGCATACAATATAACAAACCGCAACTATTAAGTCAAGCAAAAAAATCAAGTTTGGCCGGTCCGGCGGAAATTTTTTTTAGGGGGCCCGCACCCCCCGTTTAGCGGGCGACGGGGCTCGAACCCGTAACCCTCAGCTTGGAAGGCTGATGCTCTAGCCAATTGAGCTACGCCCGCGGTATTTTTGGGGAGGGGAGGATTCGAACCTCCGAAGGCGTACGCCAGCAGATTTACAGTCTGCCCCCGTTGGCCGCTTGGGTACCTCCCCGGCTTTCTCTAGCCGGCGGCGGGGTTCGAACCCGCGACCTGCTGATTACAAATCAGCTGCTCTGGCCGCTGAGCTACGCCGGCGCGTCGACGGGTATTATATATTATAAGGCCGCGGCCGTCAAGCGACGCGTGAAAATATTTTATACGTCATTCGGATAGGGCCGCCTGGCGCGCGTACAGAGGGCGAAAATTATAGCGGCCGGGGTTTGAGACCGGCGGAACGGCGTATCCCCGGTTGAATTATTTTACTTGACTAAAATACGGCGTTATTTAATATTGGTTTCTGAGGGGACTTTTACGTTTAAAAGGGCGAACTTCGCAAGGGGGTAGAGCATGCCCGGGACGGAGGAAACGCGTTTGAGAGGAGGGTACGGCGCGCCGCGCGTTGCGAAATACAACCCAGGTTCGGCTAAAGGCCGGCCTGGGTGTTTTTTATTTCTATTTAACCCCAAGCCGTTCTTTGGAAGACGCTCCTTAACGATAAGGAGGTCGGACGATGAAGATGGTTTTAGTTATCGCGGCGGTTTCGGCGGCCGCGGCCCTCGTCGCAGCGGACGTCGGCGCGGGCGTGGGAGGGCCCGGGGGCTGTTTTTATTTGACATAGAAACGTATCACGGCTATAATTTAGGTAGGCATTCTTTCCCGCGCTTCGTTCATTTAGCGGCTTGCGGCGAGGTAGATAGAATTAAGCGTTGCGTTCTTTCCGGTTGGGCGCCGCCCGCCCGCGCGTCGCGTAACGGCCTTTTCGACCGGCTCGACGGGATAAGACATGCGCGAGTCTGGTACCCCGTAAATTTAAAAAATCGGGCATCACGGCCGGTATCACACGCGCCGCCGGGCGTACGGGCGTAGTACGTACGCCCGGGTATTTATTTTACGTTATCTGGCGGGTCGTGAAGAGTCGGGAAACCCGTGCCGCCTTCGTAGCTGGACCGGGTGAAGCGGTTTTTCCGGGTCGTCTACGAAAACCCGACGCGGACGATCGTAGTCCTGCGCGAAAGGTGGGCGGAGGTACCCGACCTCTCGTCCGGGATTTGCAGAGACCTCGTCAAAGTATACGACGTACCGGCGAAGAACCGGCAAATCGGCCCCGGCTTCCGATATTCCGACACCCGTAAGGCGCCGAAGCGGGGCAAGAAACGTAACGCCCACGACCAGGAGAAGAGGTGCGGCCGGCAACTAAAATACAGTGGTTCGACCGCCTGGCGCCCTGGGGCTTTTTCGCCCTGAAGGTCGTCGTATCGGTATACTCCCTCTACGTCTACATACCGAGGTACTTGCGGCTGACCTACATCGCCGACGGCCCGGCGCGCGGCATCGAGGCGTATAACCTGGCTTTCGGAGAGTTCGGCCTCTTCAAAACCTACCAATTTCTTCCGATGCAGCTCTGGCTCTGGGCGGGCCTCCTCAAAATCTACCCCGACATATATTGGACCGGGACGGCTTTGAACGTCGCTGCCGCGGCCGGCACGACGGCCTTTCTATATCTCCTCGGCCGCGAACTGGCCGGCCCGGCGGCGGGAGCGGCCGCCGCCCTCCTTTTCATATTCTCCCCCGTCCACCATTTCCTGACGCTCTCGGAGGGAATGGCGGAGAGCATTTTCTTCTTCTGGAATGCGGCGGGTATCTATCTGGCGAGCCGGGCGGCGCGGGAAGGCCGCGGCGCCTGGGCTGCGGGGCTCTGCTTCGGCGCGGCGGCTTTGACCCGTTACGAAGGCGCGGCCTTGCTAATTCTGTATTCGGCGTATCGTTTATTCCGGGCCCGGCCGCGGGGCGTCGGCGGGTGGCTTTTATGGGCGGCGCCTATGGCGGTCGTAGCCGTCTTGATGGGCCATAAGGCCACGGTCGCCGCCCACCAAGGGGTCTGGACGGATCTCGCGGGGGTCAAAGCCGATAGCGAGGCAATTCTACCCAACGCCCGGTGGTTCGGCCGGGTATTCTACGGCCTAACGCGCGTGTGGCGGGACGGTAGGGTCTTCGGCCTCCTGGGCGCGGGCGGGGCACTCCTCGTTTGGGCCCGCGGCATCCGAAGGGAAAACCGGCTGCTAATTTGGGGCGGCCTCGTCGCCCTCGCGGTCGGGGTTTTAACGGTATTTGCGATAGTGGGGTTGGGTTTCGGGCCGGAGCGGCATTTCTCGATCGTCCTTATGTTCTTGTTCCCCTTCGCCGGTTTGGCCGTGGTTGAAATGTGGCGGCGGACGCGGGGGCTCGTGCCGAAAATCGCCTTAGCCATATTGTTAATGGCCGCGGCTACTGATTACGCGCGGTTCGACCGCTGTATAAGGAATTACGGTTACGGCGCTCGCGGCCCCTATAACTCGAGCTTAACCGCGGCCGCCGAAGTCGGCCTCGCTTTACGCGATTTGTGGCGCAACGGTGATCTAACACCCACCGAAAACGTGATAATCGAAAGCGGCGAACCGGGGGCGACGGGGGTTTGGCTCTGGGAGGAATACGGGATCCGGGCGTACAGCGACCACCCGCTTAATTTCCGTCGGGTCCACCGGCCGAAGCTCACCTCCGCTTTGCATCGGCTCCTCCCGTTTATGCGGCAAAAAGACGCTCGAATCGCCATAATTACTAGCGATGAAAACCGGCGAAAAATCAGAGGGTACTACGGCACGGTTCTACGGGGATCCGTAGTATACGAGAACCCCTCTCATACGATCGTCGTGACCCGAAACCGGTGGCGCCGTATACCGGACTTCGCCTCCCGCGTAGGCCGCGGCCAGGTTACCGTTTACGACGTCCCCTCCCAAAACTTATGAAAACGCGCTCTGTAAACCGGCGGAACGAGGGTGGCAGGGAGAACGCAACCTCCGCCTCGGCGATCACAACGCGGTCGGGAGAAAGGCGGCGTCGCCGATACAAAAAATAACCGGGTCCAATATTTCAAAGCTACTGGTTCGTTTCTTGGCAAATGGTCCGCCGACCTTTATTATCCGCAAGGCGTAGCGTGCGCACGCAACGGCAACGTTTACGTTACGGAATACCGGAACCACCGCATTCAGTACTTTCGCCCGGGCACGGCTGGGGAGTAGACGCGGGAGCTGGCGCTGCCGGCCTACAAGCTCAGTGGCTCGGGCCGTTTTGGAACGTTGGTTCGAATGCCCCCGGGCCCTTTGAAGATTTCGCTTGACTAAAACTCCGCGTTATTTAATATTGGCTCTGGGAGAACGTATACGTAGCCGGGCGCGCTTCGCAAGGGGGTTGAGGGCATGCCCGGGTCGGGAGAAATAAATTTAATATGGTACGGCGCCTCGCGCGCCGCGCGGTGCGGAATACTACCCGGGTCCCGCTAAGGGCGCGCCTGGGTTTTTTTACACTTAACCGAAAGGGCCTCTTTTTAAAACGTTCTTTATAACGCAGGAGGTCGAACGTGAAAAAAGTTTTAGTTATCGCGGCGTTTTTCCTCGCCGGCGCCGCCGGCGCGGCGTACGAGTACGCGGGCCAGTGGGGCTCGTTGGGCACGGGCAACGGCCAGTTCAACGGCACGGCCGCCGTCGCCGTAACCGCTAACGGCAAAGTCTACGTCGCCGATACCTGGAACTCCCGCATACAATACTTCACGGCGACGGGGAGATTCCTGGGCAAATGGGGCTCGTTCGGCACGGGCAACGGCCAGTTCAACAACCCGCACGGCGTCGCCGTAACCCCTAACGGCAAAGTCTACGTTGCCGACCGCGATAACCACCGCATCCAATATTTCACGGCGACGGGGAGCTTCCTGGGCAAATGGGGCTCGTTCGGCACGGGCAACGGCCAGTTCAACGCCCCGGGTGGCGTCGCCGTAACCCCTAACGGCAAAGTCTACGTAGGCGATATCAGGAACCACCGCGTCCAATACTTCACCGCCGCGGGGTCCTACCTGGGCCAATGGGGCTCGTACGGCTCGGGCAACGGCCAGTTGGACGGCGCGATAGACGTCGCCGTAACCGCTAACGGCACAGTCTACGTCAGCGATTGGGGTAACTTCCGTATCCAATACTTCACGGCGACGGGCTCCTACCTGGGCCAATGGGGCTCGTACGGCCCGGGCAACGGCCAGTTCCGATATGCCGACGGCGTCACCGTAGCCCCTAACGGAACCGTTTTCGTCGCCGATACCTTCTATAACTACCGCATCCAATACTTCACCTCGAGCGGTTCGTTCCTTGGCAAATGGGGCTCGTGGGGCCACGGCGAAGGCCAATTCTATTGGCCGTACGACGTCGCCGTCGCTCCCTACGGAACCGTTTTCGTCGCCGATACTTATAACCACCGCATCCAATACTTCAAACGCTCGCGGCAAGTCGATATGGAGTTGAGCGAGTCGGGCGAGTCGGGCGTAGTGCCCGCCTCCCTCGGCCGCGTGAAGGCGTTGTTCCGGTAGGGGCGGCCGGCTGGCGACCGGGGCTCCGCCCGGCACTCTTTTGTACCAAACCTCAGGCCGCGCCGCCCTCCCTCGGGAAAGTGAACGCGCTGTTTGAGTAGGGGCGACCGGCTGGTCGCCCGGGCGGACAAGGGGCTTAAGCCCCTTGTCGAACCTTCATGCCTCGCCCGCCTCCTTCGGCCGCGTGAAGGCGTTGTTCCGGTAGGGGCGACCGGCTACTCGCCCCCGACAAGGGCCTTAAGGCCCTTGCTCCGTAGTAACGCCCGGCGTCGCCGCCGGGCTTTTCGTATTAATAAGGGAAAATGTTTATCGTCATTCGGCCGGCCCCGCCTCGCGCGCGGGCGTGGCTTCTTCTTCCTCCGCGCCGGCGGCTTCCTCGAGCGCTCGAGCCGCGGCCTCCATCTCCGCTCGAGCCGAAGCCTTTACCCCCTCCCGCGCGTACGCGGCCACCACACCCTCGTCGTTCCGCTTCAAGTACTCGAAGAGGTGATGCCGGCCGGCGGCGTAGTCGCCCGATTTTAGTTGCACTTCGCCGAGGACGTAGAGGCCGTAGCGGAAGTCGGCCCGGGCGGCCGCCAGCTCCTCCAGCGCGGCGACCGCCCCCTCCGCGTCGCCGGCCTCCGCCGTCGCCAGCGCGAACGTCAACGTCACTTCCTCGTCGTCCGGCGCGAGGGAGTGGGCGGTCGCGAGGGAGGCCGCGGCTCGAGCGTAATCGCCGGCCTCGTAATACGTCGCGCCCAGCTCGAAGGCTAAGGCCGGGTCGTCGGGCGCCGCGGCGGAGGCGGCCTTCAACGCCTCGAGCGCGCCGGCGTAATCGCCCCGCGCGCGAAGGCCCCGCGCCTCATACACGAGCGCGAAGGTCTCGAGTATCTCCCGGTGCTTTTTAAGGCTCTCGAGTTGGACCGTTACGCGTTCGCCGGCGTCGAAAGGCTTCGCGGCGTCGCGGCCGGCCTCGCGGGCCAGCGTCTTCGTAAGGCGCTCGTCGCCGCCGAAGCGCGCGCTCAGCGCCGCCACCGAGTCGCCCCGCCGGCCTTCGTATACAAAATAACCGGCGGGCCTTTGGGGCCCGCACGCGACCGTACACAACGTCGCCGACAAGGCGATGGCCGTCGCCCGCTTCACCGCGGCGCCTCCACCACCTCGCCCTCCTGCACCGTCAGGACGGCGACCTCTTTGTGCAGCATGCCGTCGGCGCCGCGCAGCGTCGTCCGGCCCGATATGCCGGGGAAGTCCGCCACCGCGTCGAGCCGGGCCTTGATTTCGGCGCCGTTCTCCGCGGGGGGGTAGAGGACCGAGCAGATGATTTTCGCGGCGTCGTAGGAGGCGGCGGCCAGGTAGTTGGGGAACTCGGCCGTTTGGCGCCGGTAGCTCGAGACGAACGCGCGGATTTCGGGGTCGGGCGAGTCGCCGTATAAGCCCGCGGTGAAGTACGTGCCCTCGACGTATTTGCCGCCCATATGCACGACGCGGTTTTCGTTCCAACCGTTGGCGCCCAGGACGTAGGCCGAGACGTCCGAGAACGTGAGCTGGGGCAGGATGCGGATGATCTCGTCGTAGTGGCCGGGGATGTAGACGGCGTCGGCGCGGAGCCATTTCAGCTTCTTGGTATAGGGGAAGTAGTTGATCTCGCGCTTTTTCGGCTCGAGGTTCACGTCGATAAGCGGGTATTCCACCGCGCCGACGACTTCGCCCCCCGCCCGGGCGACGGCCTCCGTGAACGCATCCCGCAGGTCGGCGCCGTACGCGTTCGCCGGGTAAAGGACCGCGAAGCGTTTGAGGCCCAGGTTGTTTACGGCGTAGTCGGCGATGTTGGCCGCCTCGACCTCGCGGGTCAGGCCATTAGCGAAGATGTAACCGTTCAGCTGCGCCACCTTGCCGTCGGTAGCCGCGGGACACAGCACCGGGACCTGGTTGGTATGACACAGCGACGCCAGCGCGCGCACGTTGTTGGTGAGCGCGGGCCCCAATATCGCGATGACGCGTTCGGTGTAAATGAGCCGGCGCGCGGCCTCCACCGCGCCCTCTTCGGTGCCGGCCGTGTCCTCGAATACGAACGTAACGGGTTCGTCCGGGCGCGAGCGGTTGTGCTCGGCCGCGGCCAGCTCGACGGCGGCCCGCATCTCCTTGCCGTATACGTCGTATTCGCCCGAGAGCGGCAAGAGCACCCCCACCGCCAGCGGTTCCCGGCCGAGCTTATCGCGCACCGAAGCCAGCAGCTTTTCGGCCTCGCGGCCCTCGTCCAGCTCGGCGTACTGCTCGGCGACGACGTCGAGGAGGACCACCGCCCTTTCGTAGTCCCGGCGGTTTACCTCGTGTTCGGCGAGCTTCAGTAGTGCCTCGGCCGCCTCCGGCGACGCGTGGTAATCCTCCAACCTTTTGCGTAGTTGGGCGGCGGTGAGCGCCTCGTCGGCGATGTTGCCGATGCCGCGCACCGCCCGCTTGTAGTAGCGGCCCTTTTCGCCGAAGGATACGACGCGCAAAAGGCGCTCGAACGCGTGGTGATATTCCCCCATCCGGAAGTACGCCTGCGCCGCCAGGAACGTCGCGTCGTCGAGGTACGGCGAGTCCGCGAACCCCTCCTCGAATTTTTTAAAGGACAGGGCCGCGGCGGCGTATTCCCCCAGCGCGAAGTCGCACATGCCGATGCGGAAGCCGGCCGCGGCGGCGAAAGGCCCGCCCGGGTCGCCCTCCAGGACATCCCGGTAGAGCGGCAGCGCGTTTATGTAATCTTTGCTTTCGTAATAGCGTTCGGCCCGTTTGAAGTCGGCGACGAGGGTCGCGTCGACCGCGGCCGCGGCGGCCGCGGCGAAGCACGATAGGATTAGCGCAATGGCCAGTTTGCTTTTCACGTTAGCACCTGCCTACGTTAGGGAATTTTATCACCGTCGGCGGGCGGTGTCAACAGCGACGGCGCCTGGGGCGGCGCCGCGGCCGGGTACCAAAGGGATATCGTCCGTCGAGGCCGGGCCGTCGCCCTCGGCGGGAGGTTGCCTTGCGGCGAAATGTCCAACGAGCTCCGGTGCGAATAAGGGGGAGGCGCGGCACGTCGGGTTGGCGCCGCGGGGGCGAAAAGGCACGTTTTCGGGAAAGGGGACCCGCTTTACCGAAAACGAAAAAAAATGTTTGACTTTCAAGGGATTTTTTGTTATAAATATCCGCTTACGATATAGTTGCAACCCTGGGGGCCTAACCCCCCAGGAAAAAAGCCAAAACTACACGCGCCCCTATCCGAATTCAAGGAAAATCGGGCGGGATAGGGGTAATACGTAGGTTTTTATCCCTTTACCGTTATGCCGCGCCGGCGGCGGAGGGTACTGTCATGGCCAAGGCGAAGTTTGAGCGGACGAAGCCGCACATGAACGTGGGGACGATCGGGCACGTGGACCACGGGAAGACGACGCTGACGAGCGCGATAACGCGGGTGCTGGCGCACAAGGGCCAGGCGGAGTACATGGATTTCTGGTCCATCGACAAGGCGCCGGAGGAGAAGGAGCGGGGGATAACGATCGCGGTGGCGCACGTGGAATACGAGACGGCGAACCGGCACTACGCGCACATCGACTGTCCGGGGCACGCGGACTACGTGAAGAACATGATCACGGGAGCGGCGCAGATGGACGGGGCGGTGCTGGTGGTGTCGGCGGCGGACGGGCCGATGCCGCAGACGCGGGAGCACATCTTGCTGGCGCGGCAGGTAGGGGTGCCGGCGATGGTGGTATTTTTGAACAAGGTGGACATGGTGGACGACCCGGAGCTGCTGGACCTGGTGGAGCTGGAGGTGCGGGAGCTGCTGTCGCAGTACGAGTTTCCGGGGGACGAGATCCCGTTCGTGCGGGGCTCGGCGCTGAAGGCGATGGAGAGCGGGGAGTGGGAGGCGGAGGAGACGAAGTGCGTGCACGAGCTTTTGGCGGCGATAGACGACTACATCCCGACGCCGGAGCGGGACGTGGACAAGCCGTTCCTGATGCCGGTGGAGGACGTGTTTACCATAACGGGCCGGGGGACGGTGGCGACGGGCCGGGTGGAGCGGGGCAAGGTGCGGACGGGGGAGGAAGTGGAGCTGGTAGGGTTGAGCCCGGAGAGCAAGAAGACGGTGTGCACGGGGGTGGAGATGTTCCGCAAGACGCTGGACGAGGGCCAGGCGGGAGACAACATCGGCGTGCTGCTGCGGGGCATCGAGCGGGAGGAGGTGGAGCGCGGGATGGTGGTGGCGAAGCCGGGCTCCATCACGCCCCACACCAAGTTCTCGGGCGGGGTGTACGTGCTGACGAAAGAGGAAGGCGGGCGGCACAAGCCGTTCTTCGACGGGTACCGGCCGCAGTTCTACTTCCGGACGACGGACGTGACGGGAACGGTCCACCTCCCGGAGGGCGTGGACATGGTGATGCCGGGAGACAGCGTGACGATGAAGGTGGAGCTCATCACCCCCATCGCGATGGAGAAGGAGCTGCGGTTCGCCATCCGCGAGGGCGGCCGCACCGTAGGCGCCGGCGTCGTTGCCGAAATCGAAGAGTGAGTTATGGCCTTAAAAGGAGCTAATCAGATAATTACCCTCGAGTGCACGGTGTGCAAGGAGCGCAATTACACCACCACCAAGAACAAGAAGAAGCACACCGACCGGCTCGAGTTGAATAAGTATTGCCCGCGCTGCCGTAAGCACACGCCCCATAAAGAAACAAAATAGGGTCATAGCTCAATTTGGCAGAGCACCGGATTCCAAATCCGGCGGTTGGGGGTTCGAGTCCCTCTGGCCCTGAATACCCTAAAGGCGCACCGGGAGAGAACGGCTATGCGCAAGCTGTGGAATTTTTTGGTCGAGGTCAGGGCCGAGCTCAAAAAGGTAACCTGGCCCACGTGGATCGAGGTCTTCTCCTCGACCATCGTCGTCATCATAACTACGTTGATCTTCGCGGTTTTGATCGGCGTCTGGGACAAGGTCCTAATGGAGATAATGCTCCGTATTCTGTAGTCGAACGGGAGACGCAGTTTTGGCCGAAGAAGAGGTAAGCGCCGCGACCGCCGGAGTCGAAGGGGCGGAGGCCGCACCCGACGAGCGAGAAAGCTCCGCGTACCAGGTTCGGGTGGAAGACCCGGACGTGCGGTGGTACGTCATCCACACGCTGACGGGCCACGAGCAGAAGGTCAAGGCCGCCGTCGACCGCGCCGTGGAAGAGCGTAGCCTGGGCGGCCTGATATACGGCGTCCTGGTCCCGGCCGAAGAAGTCACCACCCAGACCAAGCAGGGCAAGGGCGTCCGCAAGAAGGTTTTCTTCCCCGGGTACGTGCTGGTCCAGATGAAGGTCAGCGAGGAGTCCTGGGGATTCGTGCGGCGGACCGCGGGCGTCACCGGCTTCGTCGGCTCGGGCGCCGCGCCGACGCCGTTGTCGGACGAAGAGGTCCAGATCGTTTTGGACCAGGTCGAGGGCCGCAAGCCCCAGATCGAGGTCGAGTTCGACTTCGAGGAGAGCGACATCGTAAACATCACCTCGGGCCCGTTCGCCAACTTCTCCGGCGTGGTGGAGGAAATATATCCCGACCGCGGCAAGTGCAAGATTATGGTGACGGTGTTCGGCCGCGCCACGGCGGTGGAATTGGATATCGCGGAAGTCGAGAAGGCCCGCTAGCGACGCGGCGTCGCGGCCGGAGGCCGTTCGATATGGCTCTTAAAAGAATAATCGTGAAGATAAAGTTGCAGGTGCCGTCCGGGCAGGCGAACCCGGCCCCGCCGGTGGGGCCCGCGCTGGGCCAGCACGGCGTGAACATCATGGCCTTCTGCCAGCAGTTCAACGAGGCCACCAAGGAAAAGCAGGGGCTTATCGTGCCCGTCATCATCACGGTATTTCACGATAAGTCCTTCACGTTCGAGATAAAGACGCCGCCGGCGGCGGTCTTGCTCAAAAAGGCGGCCAATATCGCCAAGGGCTCGCCGGAACCGAACCGCGAAAAGGTCGCGACGGTAACGTACGAACAGCTCGAGGACATCGCGCGCACCAAAATGGCCGACCTGAACGCGGCGTCGCTGGAGGCCGCGGTGAAGATAATCGAGGGGACCGCCCGTTCGATGGGCGTCACGGTCGAGTAGCGACCCCTCGACAGCGGAGGCTTAGCACGTGGCGGGAAAGAAATACGCGGAAGCGAAGACGAAGGTAGACCGCGAGGCCGAATACGCGCTGGCGGATTCCGTGAAGCTGGTGCGCGAAGCGGCCTACGCCGGCTTCGACGAGACGGTGGACCTGGCGTTCCGGCTGGGCGTCGACCCGCGGCACGCCGACCAGATGGTCCGCGGCTCGGTGGTGCTGCCCCACGGGACCGGCAAGGCGGTGCGCGTCCTGGTCCTGACCAAGGGCGAGAAGGTGCGCGAGGCGGAGGAGGCCGGGGCCGACCACGCGGGCCTGGAAGATTACCTCAAGAAAATAGAGAAGGATAACTGGCTCGAGTTCGACCGCGTCGTCGCGACGCCGGACGTGATGAAGGACGTCGCCCGGTTGGGCAAGTTGCTCGGGCCCCGCGGGTTGATGCCCAGCCCCAAGACCGGGACCGTGACGTTCGACGTCGGGAAGGCGGTGGCGGACATTAAGAGGGGTAAGGTGGACTACCGCGTCGACAAGTTGGGGAACGTGCACATGACGGTGGGCCGCCTGTCGTTCACCGACGAACAGCTCACCGCGAACGCCGCGACGGCCGTCGAGGCCGTGGTGAAGGCGCGGCCGGCGGCGGCGAAGGGGCAATACCTCCGGAAGCTGACGATATCGAGCACGATGGGCCCCGGCATCCGCGTTAGCAAGCAGGAAGCTTTGGCGTTGGCCGGCGGCTAACGCCGGCCAAGCGACGGTGCTGCGTAATGCCTATTAGCAGACAGAAGAAGGAAGAGATACTGGCCGACCTCAAGGCGGCCTTGGGCGAGGCTGGCGGCGCGTTGTTCACCGACTTCCGCGGCGTGGACGTCGCCGGGATGACGGACCTCCGAGCCAAATTGCGCGCGGAGGGCTCGCGCTACGTCGTCGCCAAACGCACGTTGGCGGAACGCGCCCTGACCGAAGCGCCGGCCGAGACGCTGAATACGTTGCTCGACGGAGCTACGGGCATCGCCTTCGTGGGCGAAGAGCCGGTCGCCGTCGCGAAGGTCCTGGTCGATTTCCGCAAGGAGTACGGGAGCTTCGTCATAAAGGGCGGCCTGTTGGGCGGCGAGTTCATCGGGCCGGAGAAGATCGGCGCGCTGGCCAAGACGCCGCCGCGCGAAGTGCTCCTGGCGACGTTGTTCGCGGCCATGAAGTCGCCGCACACTTCGCTGGCCGCCGTTTTGGCGGGAACGATCCGTAAGGCGGTCGCGACGTTGGCCGCGGTAGCCGATAAGAAAAGAGAAGAGGAAGCCCCGGCCGAGGCTTAGCGGCCGCGGAGATCGGTATAGTCGATACGTAATTATTTTAAGGAGGAAAGCCCGCTCGGGCGGACGGTTTATGACCAAGGACGATATCAAGGAAGCCATAAAGTCGATGACGGTGCTCGAGCTCTCGGAGCTGGTTAAAGAGCTCGAGGAGGAATTCGGCGTTACGGCCGCGGCGCCGGTAGCGTTCGCGGCGGCCCCGGCCGACGCGGCGCCGGCCGCGGAGGAGAAGACCGAGTTCAACGTGACGTTGAAGGCCATCGGCGACAATAAAATCCCGGTCATCAAAGTAGTCCGCGAGGTGACGGGGCTGGGTTTGAAAGAGGCCAAGGATCTCGTGGACGGCGCGCCCTCCGCCGTCAAGGAAGGTCTGTCGAAGGAGGACGCGGAACAGGTCAAAGCGAAGCTGGAAGAAGTCGGGGCTACCGTTGCGTTGGAGTAACGCGCCGGCGGGTAAAGGCCGAGGAAGGTCGGGCGCCCGCGGTACGCCGTCTTCGCGCCCGGCCCCGCAGAGGGCCGAAGGAGTGCTGGGGGTTTGACGATCAAAAGAATATCTTTTGCCGACAAGGCCGAGCCGATAGATATCCCCAACCTGCTGGAGATCCAGAAGAAGTCGTACGAGGACTTCCTCCAGCACCTGGCGCTGCCCAATAAGCGCCGGTCCCAGGGCCTGCAGTACATCTTCGAAAATACGTTCCCCATCTACGACTTCAACGGCGATTGCTACCTCGAGTTCGTCGAGTACAACATCGGCTACACCAAGTACACCATCGAGGAATGTAAGGTCAAGGGGATGACGTACGGCGTACCGCTGCGCGCGAAGTTCCGGTTCGTGGTGCGCGAACGCGAGGCGGCGGGCAAAGAACCGCGGGTGGTCGACGTCCGGGAAGAGGAGCTCTATCTGGGCGAGATCCCGATGATGACCGAGCGCGGGTCGTTCATTATCAACGGCGCGGAGCGGGTCATCGTCTCCCAGCTGCACCGCTCGCCGGGGCTGGTCTTCAAGCAGACGGAACACTCCAGCGGGAAGGTCCTCTACGGCGCGTCCATCATCCCCCATCGCGGCGCCTGGCTCGAGATCGCGTTCGACGTCAACGGCGTCGTCAACTTCTCCATCGACCGGACGAACCGGCAGCCGCGCATACCGGTGACGGTCCTGCTGCGCGCCTTCGGTTACGGCGACGCCGGCGAAATCGCGAAGCTCTTCTTCGACGTGGAGTCGGTCAACGTCTCGCGGCGGACGGGCCTACTCGGCAACTACTTGGCGTCCGACGTCAAGACCGCGGAAGGCACCACGCTCTTCAAGCGGTTCACGCAAATCGACGAGAACGTGCTCGACCTGCTGCGCGACAACCGCGTCAAGGCGGCGGACGTCCTGGCCTCGCGCAACGGCCTGGAGGTCGGCGCCATATTGCCGACGTTCCGCAAGGACGACGACAGCCGCGTCAAGACCCGCGCCGACGCGCTGATAAAAATTTACAACGAGATCCGCCCGGGCGACCTCTCCAACGTGGAGACGGCGGAGGCCGCGTTCGAGAACCTCTTCGCCAATCCCAAGCGGTACGACCTGAGCAGGGTAGGCCGCCGCAAGCTCGACGTCAAGCTGGGACTGGACTTCCCGTTGGAGGATAGGACCCTGCACGACAAAGACGTGCTCGAGACGGTGCGCGAGCTGGCGACGCTGCACGCCCAGGAGGGCGAAGTGGACGACGTCGACCATCTCGGCAACCGGCGCGTGCGCGCGGTGGGCGAGCTGTTGGAGTACCGCTTCCAGGTGGGATTGACCCGTATGGAGCGCGTCATCCGCGAGCGGATGAGCATCCTCGACCTGGAAGACAGCATGCCGCGGGACCTGGTGAACGCGAAGCCGCTCATGAGCGCGGTGAGGGAGTTTTTCGGCTCGAGCCAGCTCAGCCAGTTCCTGGACCAGATCAACCCGCTGGCCGAACTCACCCACAAGCGGCGCCTCTCGGCGCTGGGCCCCGGCGGCCTTTCCCGCGAACGCGCCAACTTCGAAGTGCGCGACGTTCACTACACCCACTACGGCCGGATGTGCCCCATCGAGACGCCGGAGGGACCCAACATCGGCCTTATCACCAGCCTCGCGACCTATGCCCGCATCAACGAGTTCGGCTTCATCGAGACGCCTTACCTGCGCGTGAAGAACGGCCGCGTCACCGACGAGGTCGTCTACCTCGACGCCGGTGAAGAGGACGACTACACCGTCGGCCAGGCCAACGCGCCGGTCGACCGCCGGGGGCGCTTCACCGCCGACTACGTGTACGCGCGCCGGCGGGGCGAGTTCATTCTGGTCGAGCCCCGGGAAGTGGACTTCGTCGACATATCGCCGCGGCAGCTCGTCTCCATCTCCACTTCTTTGATCCCGTTCCTGGAGCACGACGACGCCAACCGCGCCCTCATGGGGTCCAATATGCAGCGGCAGGCGGTGCCGTTGGTGAATACCGAGGCGGCGTACGTCGCCACCGGTATCGAAAACCGCGTGGCGCGCGATTCGGGCGTGGTCGTGATGGCCGAGGCCGCGGGCACGGTCGAAAAGGTCACGGCCGACGAGATCATCGTCCGCCCCGATACCGCCGAGGACGACGCCGCGTACGGGTGGTTCGAGCCGGATGTCTATAAATTAAAAAAGCACGAGCGGACGAACCAGGACACCTGTTTCAACCAGGTTCCCATCATCAAGAAGGGGGAGCGGGTGAGGGCCGGCCAGGTCATCGCGGACGGCCCGGCGACCAAGGACGGTGAACTCGCGCTCGGCCGGAACATCCTCGTCGCGTTCATGCCGTGGATGGGCTACAACTTCGAGGACGCCATCGTGGTGAGTAAAAAACTGGTCGAGAGCGAAGTTTTTACTTCCATCCACGTCGAGGAATTCGAGATCGAGTGCCGCGAGACCAAGCTCGGCCGGGAGGAGATTACCCGCGACATACCCAACGTCGGCTCCGACGCGCTCAAGAACCTCGACGAGGCCGGAGTAATACGCGTCGGCGCCGAAGTACACGCCGGCGATATACTGGTGGGCAAGGTCGCCCCCAAGGGCGAGTCCGAGCTCACCCCGGAGGAGCGGTTGTTGCGCGCTATCTTCGCCGAAAAGGCGGGGGACGTACGCGACGCCTCGCTCAAGGCGCCGCCCGGGATGGACGGCATCGTCGTCGACGTGAAGGTCTTCTCGCGCAAGGAGCGAGAAAGGGCCGACGGCCGCGCGCGCGCCCACGAGGTTAAGCGCATCGACAAACTCGAGAACGAAAAGAGGGAGAAGGTCGACGCCGGGCGCGAAGTGTGCGAGAAGCAGCTCACCAAGCTCCTGTTAGGCAGTACCTTCAGCTACCGGTTGGTTGACGACGTGACGAACGATATGCTATTGGGCAAAGGGTCCAAGGTAACGCCCGCCGTGCTTCGCAAAAAGGTACTGGAGCCGGTGGTCGAACGGCGCGTCCGGATCCGCGGGGTCGTGGGTCGGAACGTAGAGAAAGTAGTGAGCCGATTCCACAGCTACGCCCAAGAGGTCTCGAGCCACATAGATAAGGAGATCGACCGCATCCGCAAGGGCGACGACTTGCCGCCCGGCGTGCTCAAGATGGTTAAAGTGTACGTCGCGCGCAAGCGGCGCCTCACCATCGGCGATAAGATGGCCGGCCGCCACGGCAACAAGGGCGTCGTCGCGAAAATAGTGCCGGAAGAGGATATGCCTTTTATGGAAGACGGCACGCCGGTCGACATTATCCTCAACCCGTTGGGCGTACCGAGCCGGCTCAACGTGGGCCAGATCTTCGAAACCCACCTCGGGTGGGCGGCGCACAAATTGAACGAATTCTTCGAGTGCCCGATCTTCGAGGGCGGTTCCGAAGAAGAGATAAAGCGCCACCTGGAGGTGGCCGGCATCCCGACCTCGGGGAAGGTGACGCTGTACGACGGCCGCATCGGCGACCCGTTCAGCCACGACGTAACCGTCGGTTACATCTACCTGTTTAAATTGCTGCACCTGGCCGACGACAAGATCCACGCGCGGTCGGTCGGGCCGTACTCGCTGGTGACGCAGCAACCGTTGGGCGGAAAGGGCCAGTTCGGCGGCCAGCGCTTCGGCGAGATGGAGGTTTGGGCCCTGGAGGCCTACGGCGCTGCGTATACGCTGCAGGAGCTGTTGACCGTCAAGTCCGACGACGTCCTGGGGCGCGCCCGCACCTACGAGGCCATCGTCAAAGGGCGCAACATACCGGAAGCCGATACGCCCGAATCGTTCAACGTTTTAATAAACGAACTCCGGGCGTTGTGCCTGGACGTTCATCCGGAGGAAGCGTGAGGCCGGCCCGCGTCGCCGACGCGCGCGCGGCGGCGGTACCGGCCTCAACGCGTCGGGGGATAAAGTGATCTGGGGACTCTACGACGACAAGAGGAAGCAGCGGAAAGAGTTCGCGGCCGTCACCATCGGCATAGCCTCGCCCGAGAAGATCCTGTCGTGGTCGCACGGCGAGGTGAAGAAGGCCGAGACCATCAACTATCGGACGTTCCGGCCGGAACGTGACGGCCTGTTCTGCGAGCGCATTTTCGGCCCCACCAAGGATTGGGAGTGCGCCTGCGGCAAGTACAAACGCATCAAGAACCGCAACGTCATCTGCGACCGCTGCGGCGTCGAGGTGACCGAGTCGCGGGTGCGCCGCGAGCGGATGGGCCACATCAAGCTCGTATCGCCGGTGGCGCACATATGGTTCGTCAAGGGCGCGCCCAACTACGTCGCCAACCTGTTGGGCATCTCGAGCCGGGACCTGGAGCGCGTCGTCTACTACGCCTCCTATCTCGTCGTCGACCCGGGCCTTAAGTCCGAGACCGGCCTCGCCGCCGGCCAGGTTATCTCGGAGGAGCAGTACCGCGGCCTCTACGAGAAATTCCCGGGCGAATTCGTCGCCGAGATGGGGGCGCCCGCGGTCCGGCGGTTGCTCGAGGAGCTGGACCTGGAGACGTTGTCGGTGGAGCTCAAGGTACAGCTCGACGAGACGAGGTCGAAGCAAAAACGGAAGACGCTGTTGAAGAGGCTGCAGCTCGTCGAATCGGTGCGTAAGTCGGGGAACCGGCCGGAGTGGATGGTCCTGGAGGTCCTCCCGGTGCTGCCGCCGGACCTCAGGCCGTTGGTGCCGCTCGACGGCGGCCGCTTCGCCACCTCGGACCTCAACGACCTCTACCGGACCGTGATCAACCGGAACAACCGCCTCCGCAAGCTTATAGAGATCAAGGCGCCGGACGTCATCCTCCGCAACGAGAAGAGGATGCTGCAGGAGTCGGTGGACGCGCTGTTGGACAACGGCCGCCGGGGCTACGCCGTGCGCGGCGTCAACAACCGCCCCCTCAAGTCGCTGTCCGATAACCTCAAGGGCAAGCTGGGGCGCTTCCGCCAGAACCTGTTGGGTAAGCGGGTGGATTACTCGGGCCGCGCCGTCATCGTCGTCGGGCCGGAGCTCAAGCTCCACGAGTGCGGCATCCCCAAGAAGATGGCCTTGGAGCTCTTCAAGCCGTTCATCATCCAGAAGCTCGAGGAGCACGGCTTCGTTCACACCATCAAGAGCGCCAAGCGCCTGGTCGAGCAAGTCAAGCCGGAGGTGTGGGACATCCTGGAGGAGTGCATCCGCGACCACCCGGTCATGCTCAACCGCGCGCCCACGCTGCACCGCCTCGGCATCCAGGCCTTCAAGCCGGTGTTGGTCGAGGGCTCGGCCATCAGGATACACCCGCTGGTGTGCACCGCCTTCAACGCCGACTTCGACGGCGACCAGATGGCGGTTCACGTCCCGCTCTCGCCCGAGGCCCAGCTCGAGGCCAAGCTGTTGATGGCGAGCACGCGCAACATCCTTTCGCCGGCGCACGGTAAGCCGCTCGCCACCCCCACCCAGGATATCGTCCTGGGGTGTTACGCCCTCACCAAGCCCAAGGAGGGCGAGAAGGGCCAGGGCAAAGCGTTCGCCGACGTCGACGAGGTTACGTTGGCCCACGAACTGGGAGAAGTGGGCCGGTACGCCAAGGTAAAGGTCCGCCTGTACGGCGAGCTAATAGACACCACCGTGGGTCGGGTGCTGTTCAACGAGGTCTTGCCGGACGACTTCGTCTTCGTTAACAAGACGGTCGACAAGAAGACGGTGGGCGGCATTGTAGCGGAAGTCTATAAGAAGTACGGCCTCGCCCGCACGGTCTCGCTTTTAGACGACCTGAAAGACCTGGGCTTCCTACACGCCACGTTGGCCGGCGTCACGTTCGGCGTCGACGACCTGGTCGTGCCGCCCGAAAAAGCGACCCTCATCGAGGAGACCAAACGCGAGGTCGAAAAGATCGAAAAGCTCTACAAGCAGCAGGCCATAACGTACGGCGAGCGCTACAATATGGTCATCGACGCCTGGACCCGGACCACCGACGTCCTGGGCGAGTTGGTCTTCGACCGTTTGTCGAAGGACGCCAAGGGCTTCAACCCGGTATTTATTATGGCGGATTCCGGCGCGCGGGGTTCGCAGAACCAGATCCGCCAGCTATGCGGCTTGCGGGGTTTGATGGCGAAACCGCAGAAAAAAATCACCGGCCGCATAGGCGAGATCATCGAGCAGCCTATCCTCTCCAACTTCCGCGAGGGCCTGTCGGTGTTGGAGTACTTCATTTCGACGCACGGCGGCCGCAAGGGCCTGGCCGATACGGCGCTCAAGACCGCGGATGCCGGCTACCTCACGCGGCGGCTGGTGGACGCGGCCCACGACCTCATCGTTACCGAAGGCGACTGCCGCACGCTCCTCGGCATCGAGATGACGGCCCTCAAAGAGGGCGAGGAGGTAATCGCCTCGCTGGGCGACCGGGTGTTGGGTCGCGTGGCGTTGGAGGACCTATACGACCCGGTTACCGGCGAGCTCATCGTCGCCGCCAACCAGCTCATAGACGAGGAAGAGGCCGAGAAGATCGAGATGTCCAACGTGACGTCGGCCAAGATACGGTCCGTTTTGACGTGCGAGTCGCGCCGGGGGGTATGCACCCTCTGCTACGGCAAAAACCTCGCCGCCGGCAAGCTGGTGGACGTGGGGGAGGCGGTGGGCGTCATCGCGGCCCAGTCCATAGGCGAACCCGGGACGCAGCTCACGCTCCGGACCTTCCACGTCGGCGGCACGGCCAGCCGCATCGTAGAACAGTCCAAGATCTCGGCCAAAGTCGCCGGTAAGGCCCGCTTCGAGCGGCTGCGGAAAGTAAAAAGGCCGGACGGCTCGACGGTCGTCCTGTCGCGCAACGCCGAGCTGAACGTCGTCGACGAGGAGGGCCGGGACCGCATAAAGTACACCGTGCCGTACGGCGCGGCGCTGCAGGCGAAGGACGGCCAGCTATTGGAGAAGGGTCAGGTTATATACGAGTGGGACCCGTACAGCGAGCCCATTCTCGCCGACGTCGACGGCGTGGTTGAGCTCCGCGACATCATCGACGGCGTTACGCTCCGCGAAGAGGTGGACGCCGCGGGCCTCATTCAACGCGTAGTCGTAGGCGGCACCAGACGCAAGGACCTCGACCCCCACATTATCGTCCACACCGGCGACGGCGGCAAAGACGTCGAATACCCCGTACCGTTCGGCGGGTACTTGAGCGTACACGACGGCGAGAGGGTCGAGGCCGGCAAGCTGTTGGTCAAACTCCCGCGCGAAATAGGCAAGACGCGCGACATCACCGGCGGCCTCCCGCGCGTCGCGGAATTGTTCGAGGCGCGCCGGCCCAAGAACCCGGCCATAATCGCCGAGATCGACGGCCACGTCGAGATCAAAGGTACCCGGAAGGGTAAACGCAAGATCGTAGTCGGCGGCGAACATCAAGCCAAGGAATACGAGATACCCCAGGGAAAACACCTGAAGGTGCACGAGGGCGACCTGGTAACCGCAGGCCAGCAGCTGTGCGACGGTAACATCGACCCGCACGACATCCTCCGCGTCAAGGGCGACAAGGAGGTCCAGGAATACCTGGTTAACGAGATCCAGGAAGTTTACCGGTTGCAGGGCGTCGACATCAACGATAAACATCTCGAGTCCATCGTGCGCAAAATGCTGCGTAAGGTTAAGATCGAGACGGTGGGCGATACCGAGTTTTTACCCGAGCAGGTGGTGGACAAATTCAAGTTCCGCGACATCAACGAGAAGATGATAGGCCAGGGCAAGAAGCCGGCGACGGCCAGCCCCATCCTACAGGGCATAACCGAAGCGGCGCTGTCCACCGATTCGTTTATCAGCGCGGCCTCCTTCCAGAAGACGACACACATCTTGGCGGAGGCGGCCTTCGCCGGCAAGCGCGATAACCTCTTGGGTTTGAAGGAGAACGTCATCATGGGACACTTGATCCCGGCGGGGCTCGGGGCTTTCGACGCGTTAAAGTTGAAGCTCCAGGTCAAAGAAGAGCTACCGGCGGAGGTACAGGAGCCCGAGGAGGAATTGGTCCGGGAGAAGTAACGCCGCGTCTCGCGGCGCCTCGACGGAGAAATTATGCCGACAATCAATCAGCTCGTACGACACGGCCGCGGCAAGGCACGGAAGAAGTCCAAATCGCCCGCGCTCGCCAAATGCCCGCAACGGCGCGGCGTTTGCACGCGGGTGTGGACCGTAACGCCCAAGAAACCCAATTCGGCGCTCCGTAAGGTGGCCCGCGTCCGTCTTACTACCGGGACGGAAGTGACGGCCTATATCCCCGGCGTGGGCCATAACCTGCAGGAGCACTCGATCGTCCTCGTGCGCGGCGGCCGCGTTAAGGACATCCCGGGCGTCCGCTACCACGTCATTCGCGGCACCTTCGACGCTTCGAGCGTAACCGACCGCAACCGCAGCCGTTCGAAGTACGGCGTCAAAAAGCCCAAGAAGGTGAAGTAGGCCGGCCTGCCCGGCACCATCGTAACGCGGAGGTTTATCGCATAATGGCGCGCTCGCGCAAACCAGCGAAACGCAGTTGGCCGCCCGATTCCAAATACGGGTCGCCCCTTATTACGAGGTTCGTCAATAGCGTCGTGTCGCGGGGCAAACGCTCCACAGCCGAGCGTATCTTCTACGACGCGATGGATATCGTGGCCGAGAAGACGGGCGAAGACCCGCTGGCCGTGTTCAACCGGGCCATCAACAACGTGAAACCGTCGCTGGAGGTCAAATCGCGGCGGGTGGGCGGCGCCACGTACCAGGTACCGGTAGAGGTACCGCAGCAGCGGCGCGCGGCGCTGGCCATACGTTGGCTCAAGGCGGCGGCCCTGGCCAGGTCGGAACACGGCATGGAGAATAAATTGGCCGGAGAGATCCTGGACGCCGCCAAGGGTGCCGGCACGGCGTACAAGAAAAAGGAGGATACGCACCGGATGGCCGAGGCCAACAAGGCTTTTGCCCACTACCGTTGGTAATCGCCGCAGGGGGGGTGCGGCTGGTTGATGATTAATAGTCGGACACAACGCGCTCGTTTGGATGCGGGCTGAGGTCCTAAGGCTTGGGGAGCATAATAGCCATCCCTTGCCGGGGATGGTTTTTTTTAATATAGCGTTATGCCGCGGAAATCGCCTATAGAGAAGATAAGGAACGTGGGGATCGCGGCCCACGTCGACGCCGGTAAGACCACCGTTACCGAGCGGGTTTTGTACTACACCGATAAGACGTACAAGATCGGCGAGGTCGACGAGGGCGCCGCGGAGATGGATTGGATGGAGCTCGAGCGCGAGCGCGGCATCACCATCACCGCGGCGGCGACCACCGTATCGTGGCGCGACCACCGTATAAATATTATCGACACCCCCGGCCACGTGGACTTCACGGTGGAGGTCGAGAGGTCGCTCCGCGTCCTCGACGGCGCCGTCGTCGTGCTGTGCGCCGTGGGCTGCGTGGAGCCGCAGTCCGAGACCGTGTGGCGCCAGGCGGACCGCTACCACATACCGCGCATCGTCTTCGTGAACAAGATGGACCGCGTCGGCGCCGACTTCTTCGCCGCGGTCCGCGAGCTCCGCGAGAAGCTGGCCGCCAACGCCGTACCGATACAGGTGCCCATCGGCGCCGAGGATACCTTCGTCGGCGTAACCGACCTCATAACCATGACGCCGTACATCTTCGACGCCGACACGCTGGGGAAAAATTACGACCCCATAAGCCTGTACAGCCTGCGCGAGGAGCGCCGCGCCGAGATCATGGCCTGGCGTAAAAACCTGCTCGAATCGCTGGCCGAGGTGGACGAGTTCGCGATGGAGGCGTTTCTCGACGGCCGCGAGTTGACCCGGGACGAACTCGTGGCCGCCGTACGCCGGGCGACGTTGGACTACGCTATCGTCCCGGTGTTGTGCGGCTCGGCGTTGAGGAACATCGGCGTCCAGTTGCTCATCGACGCCGTCGTCAACTTCTTACCGTCGCCGGTGGACGTACCGCCGGTGATAGGTCAGAAGCCGGGCCGGAAGGAGACCGACGTCCGCCGGGCGGCCGACGACGAGCCGTTCTCGGCGCTCGCGTTCAAGATTATGAGCGACCCGTACGTGGGCCGGCTCACGTTCGTACGCGTCTATTCCGGGACGCGGCGCGCCGGGGCCACGGCCTTCAACGCCAACACCGACAAACGCGAAAAGCTGGGCCGCCTGCTCGAGATGCACGCCAACGACCGGGACGACGTGGAAGCCGTTTACGCCGGCGACATCGCCGCCGTCGTCGGCCTGAAGAATACCTTTACCGGCGATACCCTGTGCGACGACAAGCACCCCATCTTGCTGGAACGCATAAGGTTCCCCGAGCCGGTGGTTTCGGTCGCCATCGAGCCCAAGACCAAGGCCGACGAGGAGACGCTTAACGAATCGCTGGCCAAGTTGGCGGAGGAGGACCCCACCTTCAAGGTCCGGTACGACGAGGCCACGGGCCAGACCATAATCTCGGGGATGGGCGAGCTGCATCTGGACATATTGACCAAGCGCATGTTGCGGGAGTTCGGCGTCGCGGCCAACGTCGGGCCGCCGCAGGTGGCGTACAAGGAGACGGTATCGGCGGTGGGGCGCGGCGAGGGAAAGTTCGTCAAACCGGCGGGCGTCAAAGGCCAGTACGGCCACGTATGCCTGGAGGTCCGTCCCCACCCGGACGGCGACTTCGCGTTCGAGAATCGCCTCGCCGGCGGCGTGCTGGAGCGCGAATACGTCGCGGCCACCGAGCGCGGCGTCCGGGGGGCGCTGGAGGCCGGCGTGCTGGCGGGGTTCCCGGTTTCGGGGGTGGCCGTCGCGCTCTACGACGGCTCTTCCCACCCGGTGGAGTCCACGCCCATCGCGTTCGAGATCGCGGCCCAGCAGGCCTTCCGCGAGGCTATGCTGAAGGCCCGGCCCCAGTTGCTCGAGCCATACGGGACGATAGAAATAGTGATGCCCAAGGATTACGTCGGCGACGTCATAAACGACCTCAGCGGCCGCCGCTCCGAGGTCGTCGGGATGGAGCACCGCGCCGACGCGGAGATTATCAAGGCCGTATGCCCCATCGCCGAGACTTTCGGCTATGCCACCGGCCTGCGGTCCATAACGCAGGGACGCGCGACGTATTCGCTGGAGTTCCTGCACTACGACAAGGTACCGAAAAATATCGCCGACCGAATTTTGCGGCTGGCGCGGGGATTCGTACCCGAATTTTAGGGGGGTAACGCGTTTTATGCGTAAAAATGCTTTACTTTTAAGGGCTTTTGTGTTATAAGTTGAAACTTCGCGCCTCGCCCCGGTCGCGGCGGCGGGCGCGTACGACGTTAAATAGCAAATATATCTGGCAAATAGTATAAGACCAGACGCAAAAATCCCTACCGCTTGAGGGCATCGGAGGTTTTGACGCCATGGCCAAGGCGAAGTTTGAGCGGACGAAGCCGCACATGAACGTGGGGACGATCGGGCACGTGGACCACGGGAAGACGACGCTGACGAGCGCGATAACGCGGGTGCTGGCGCAAAAGGGTATGGCGGAGTACCAGGACTTCTGGTCCATCGACAAGGCGCCGGAGGAGAAGGAGCGGGGGATAACGATCGCGGTGGCGCACGTGGAATACGAGACGGCGAACCGGCACTACGCGCACATCGACTGTCCGGGGCACGCGGACTACGTGAAGAACATGATCACGGGAGCGGCGCAGATGGACGGGGCGGTGCTGGTGGTGTCGGCGGCGGACGGGCCGATGCCGCAGACGCGGGAGCACATCTTGCTGGCGCGGCAGGTAGGGGTGCCGGCGATGGTGGTATTTTTGAACAAGGTGGACATGGTGGACGACCCGGAGCTGCTGGACCTGGTGGAGCTGGAGGTGCGGGAGCTGCTGTCGCAGTACGAGTTTCCGGGGGACGAGATCCCGTTCGTGCGGGGCTCGGCGCTGAAGGCGATGGAGAGCGGGGAGTGGGAGGCGGAGGAGACGAAGTGCGTGCACGAGCTTTTGGCGGCGATAGACGACTACATCCCGACGCCGGAGCGGGACGTGGACAAGCCGTTCCTGATGCCGGTGGAGGACGTGTTTACCATAACGGGCCGGGGGACGGTGGCGACGGGCCGGGTGGAGCGGGGCAAGGTGCGGACGGGGGAGGAAGTGGAGCTGGTAGGGTTGAGCCCGGAGAGCAAGAAGACGGTGTGCACGGGGGTGGAGATGTTCCGCAAGACGCTGGACGAGGGCCAGGCGGGAGACAACATCGGCGTGCTGCTGCGGGGCATCGAGCGGGAGGAGGTGGAGCGCGGGATGGTGGTGGCGAAGCCGGGCTCCATCACGCCCCACACCAAGTTCTCGGGCGGGGTGTACGTGCTGACGAAAGAGGAAGGCGGGCGGCACAAGCCGTTCTTCGACGGGTACCGGCCGCAGTTCTACTTCCGGACGACGGACGTGACGGGAACGGTCCACCTCCCGGAGGGCGTGGACATGGTGATGCCGGGAGACAGCGTGACGATGAAGGTGGAGCTCATCACCCCCATCGCGATGGAGAAGGAGCTGCGGTTCGCCATCCGCGAGGGCGGCCGCACCGTAGGCGCCGGCGTCGTTGCCGAAATCGAAGAGTGACGCGCGCGCGAGGCGACGCGAATAAGTAATGCCGAAAAAGAGAATAAAGATCAGGCTCCGGGCTTTCGACCACCGCTTGCTGGACCGGTCGGTAGAGGAGATCTGCGCTACCATAAAACGAACCGGCGCGCAGGTATGCGGCCCCGTGCCGCTCCCGACCCAGATAAACCGGTACACCGTCCTCCGCTCGCCCCACGTAGACAAGAAATCGCGCGAGCAGTTCGAGATACGGACCCACAACCGCCTCATCGAGATCGAAGAACACAGCAGCGACACCATCGACGCGCTGACGCGGCTGCAGCTGCCCGCCGGCGTGGAAGTGGAAATTAAACTGTGAACGAGGCCCGCGTAAAAATGCCGCTCGGAATGTTGGGAAAGAAGCTCGGGATGACGACGGCCTTCGACGACGAAGGTCGGGCGTTGGCCGTCACCGTGCTCGAGCTGCCTCCCAACCGCCTTACGCAGGTCAAAACGCCCGAGCGCGACGGCTACGCCGCGGTGCAGCTGGGCCTGGGCGAGAAGAAGCGGCCCAACAAGCCGGAAACGGGCCACGCCGCCAAAGCCGGCGTCGCGCCGCCGGCCGCGTTGCGCGAGTTCCGGCTCGGCGACGCCGAGCCCTACAAGGCCGGCGACGTCGTCGACGTCTCGATCTTCGAGGGCGTCGCCGCGGTCGACATCCGGGCCCGGTCCAAAGGCCGGGGGTTCGCGGGCGTCATCAAGAGGCACGGCTTCCACCGCGGCCCCAAAACTCACGGCTCCAAGGCCTACCGGCGGCCCAAATCCATCGGCGCCTCCGCGACGCCCTCCAAGGTCTACAAGGGCAAGAGGATGCCGGGCCATATGGGCCACCGGTGGTTGACTACGGCTAACCTCAAGGTGTTCCGGCTCGACGCCGATAAGTCGCTTCTAATAGTGAAGGGCGCGGCCCCGGGGCCCAACGGCGGCCTGGTAGTCGTCTCGCCGGCGCGTAAAGCGCGCTAGGCGCCCGCGCCACAAGAAGTAAATGGCTCGTAATAAAGGAGGCACAAGAAAACGCCAAGGGATACGTTTAATATTCCCGTCTACGTTTTCGCCTACGCTCAACGCTAATAACGCTTATAGAGCGGCCACGCAACGGTTTGACGACGCGGAATCGCTTTTTCGGGCTGCCGGAGGAAACGAAAACCATTATACTGCCGTTATTTATATATCTGGTTTAGCCGTAGAGTGTTTATTGACGGCGTACGTCTTAAAAATTAATCCCAGTGCCGGAATACCGACCAACCACGCTATTTTAGAACTTATTAAACTGAGCGGTTTTCTGGATTTGGCGGAAGCGGGCGACGAAACTGAACGGTTGAACGCGGCAGTCTCAAGGGTAGTCGCCCGTTGGCGAAACGAAGTACGTTATTTCGATGATAATGCCTTTATTAGGGCGCCTTCTTTGTTGCATAAAGACCCACCTAGCAAGTTCCGCGGGGACTTGGGTAAAGCTAAACAAGATATCGCAAGAAAGGTAATCGCCGCAGCGCGGGTTATACGCGATATAGGGGGTCGAAAATGGAAGAATTGAGAAATAGGGTCGTAAATGCATTGAGGGAGGCTTTCTCCACACCTCCTGCGGATATCTCAGTCGAAGAGATGACCCCCACCAAGTATATAATTCACGTAACGTGGGATGGTTTCTCCGAGGACCCGGAACCCGTACGGCAGAATAAGGTTTGGAGCGTGATTAACTCCCATTTCGGCGGCGATATGCAGGGTTTATTGCAAAACCTAGCGTTCGTAATAACGTGGACCCACGACGAGGCAGAAGCTTATACCGGGTCTGGTGCATAAAAGACCAACCATGAAAACGAAATTGATAGACCAGGTAGGACGTGAGACCGGCGAGCTCGAGCTCGCGGACAGCGTCTTCGCCGCGGACCCGAGGCCCGACCTCGTCCACCTGTGCGTCGTGGCCCAGCTCGCGGCCAAGCGCGCGGGCGCGGCCAAGGTCAAGACGCGGGGCGAGGTTCGCGGCGGCGGCCGTAAACCCTACCGCCAGAAGGGGACCGGCCACGCCCGCCAGGGCTCCATCCGTTCGCCGCAGTGGCGCGGCGGCGGCGTCACTTTCGGCCCCCGGCCCCGCGATTACGGGAAGAACATCCCGCGCAAAGTCCGGCGCGCGGCGCTCAGGAGCGCGCTGTCCGATAAGGCCCGCGACGGCAAGTTGCGGGTAATCGAGGCCTTGAGGTTCGACGAGTACCGGACCAGGGGCGTCGTCGACCTGCTGGCGGATATGAACTTGCTCGACGCTAAGGTTTTATTCGTAATCGACGAAAAGAACGAGAAGTTCGTAAAATCCGCCGCCAACGTGCCCATCGTGAACGTGCGACACCCGGGTAACGCCAGCGTCTACGAGGTCGTCGAGGCCGACGAGCTCGTGATGACCGAAGCGGCGGCGAAAGCGCTGGAGCAAAAATTGGCGAAATGAAGGCGCCCCAGGACGTAGTGGTTCAGCCCATCATAAGCGAGAAGATGGAGTACCTCCAAGAGGTGCAGCGTAAGTACGCCTTCAAGGTACACCCCTCCGCCAATAAGATACAGATAAAGGACGCGGTGGAGGCCATCTACAAGGTTACCGTGACCGGTGTCAACGTCATGAACCGTTTGGGCAAGAAGCGCCGCGTCCGCTATACCGAGGGACGGCGCTCGAGTTGGAAGAAGGCCGTGGTTACCCTCAAAGAGGGCGACACCATAGAGTACTTCGAATAAAATTAACCGTACGATATGGCTATAAAGAAGTACAAACCCACGTCTCCCGGTCGGCGCTTTATGAGCGTCCGCTCCACCGACGGCTTGACCGACAAGAAGCCGGAGAAGCGGCTCGTAAAGGCCAAGAAGCAGCGCGCCGGCCGCGACGGCCAGGGCCGCATCTCGGTCCGCCACCGCGGCGGCGGCTCCCGCCGCAAGATCCGCGTCGTCGACCTGAAGCGGGCCAAAGACGGCGTGCCGGGCCGCGTCGCGGCGCTGGAGTACGACCCGAATCGCTCCGCGGACCTCGCCCTCGTCGTGTACGCCGACGGCGATAAACGGTACGTCGTCGCCAACCAGGGGATGAAGGTGGGAGACGTCGTGAACGCCGGCGCCGGCGCGGAGGCCAAAACCGGCAGCGGGATGCCGCTCCGCAATATCCCCGCCGGGACCGTGGTCTCGTGCGTCGAGCTCAAACCGGGCAAGGGGGCGCAGATAGCCCGCGCCGCCGGGACGTACTGTACGCTGCTGGCCAAGGAGGGCGGCGTGGGCCACGTCAGGCTGCCCTCCGGCGAAGTGAGGCTTTTTTCGCTCGAGTGCCGGGCCACGGTCGGCGAAATAGGAAACGCCGACCACGCCAACATTAAAATAGGCAAGGCGGGCCGCACGCGCCACTTCGGGATCCGGCCCACGGTGCGCGGCGTAGCGATGAACCCCAACGACCACCCCCACGGCGGCGGCGAGGGCAAGTCCAAGGGCGGCAACCACCCGCAGTCGCCCTGGGGATGGTTGACGAAGGGCGCCCGTACGCGCAAGAAGAAACATTCCGATAAATACATCGTAAGCCGGCGGAAGAAGTAGCCGGGGCGGCTCGAGCCGCGAGGAAAAGTTTTGGCACGTTCGACTAAAAAGGGACCGTACGTCGACCTCAAGCTGATGGCCAAGGTCAAAAAGGTCGAGGCTACGGGCGAAAAAGTCGTTATTAAAACCTGGGCCCGCCGTTGCACGATACCGCCCGAGTTCGTAGGCTACACCATCGCGGTTCACAACGGCCGGAAGTTCGTCCCCGTCTATGTAACGGAGGATATGGTGGGCCACAAACTGGGCGAGTTCGCGCCGACGCGGGTTTTCCGCTCGCACGGCGGCCCGACCGCTAAAACGATGCGGCTGAAGTAGTGATGGAGTTCAAGGCCAAACAGAAGTGGATTAAACTTTCGCCGCAGAAGGCGCGGCTGGTAGTGGACGTCGTCCGCGGCCTGGACGTCCAGAACGCCATCGACACCCTCAAGTTCATGCCGCAGAAGGCCGCGCCGCTGGTCAGTAAGGCGGTCCGTTCGGCCCTGGCCAACGCCCGCGAGTACAAGGGTGAGGATAAGCCCGACATCGACAAATTATTCCTGAAATCGGTGGCGGTGGACGTCGGCCCCACGTTGAAGCGCATAAAGCCGCGGGCCTACGGCCGGGCCCACCGCATCCGCCGGCGTACCAGCCATATTATGGTGGTGCTGGCGGAGAGAACGGAGGAGGAGTTGACCGCGGCGCGCGCCCGCGGCGAAGGGCGGCGGAAGGTAGGCGGGCGCGGGGCCCCGAAGGGCGAACCGGGGAAACCGGCCGAAGGCGCCCCCGAAGGACGGGCGGCGGCGCCCGCCAAACCCAAGAGGCCGCGCTTCCTGGGATTCAAAAAGAAACAGGACAAGTACGGCGCCAAGGTAAAAGGCGCGGGAGAGGCGCCGGAGAAACCCGCGGCCGAGCGCCGCAAAACCGAACGCGGAACCAAGCGCGGCCGCAAGAAGAAATAGCGGCCCGGGAACGGTATTATGGGACAGAAGACGCATCCGGTGGGCTTTAGGCTCGGGTATATCAGGACCTGGGATTCGCGGTGGTTTGCCAAGCGCGATTACGCCGCCAAGCTCCATCAGGACCTCGCCATCCGCGGCTACGTCAAGAAGAACTTCAGCAACGCCGCCATATCCCGCGTCCAAATCGAGCGGACGACGGACCGTATAATCGTTCACATCTGGACCGCCCGGCCCGGGATGATAATCGGTACCAAGGGCGCCCGCATCGCGCAGCTGCGGGAAGACCTCAAGCAGCTCGTCGGCGCCGACCTCGACGTCGAGATCCGCGAGATCGAGAACGCCGAGCTCGACGCCCAGCTGGTGGCGGAAAACGTCGCCGCCCAGCTCGAGCGCCGTATGGGCTTTAGGCGCGTCATGAAGAAGACGCTGGCCACCGTCATGAAGCTCGGCGCCAAAGGCTGCAAGATCCAGGTTAAAGGCCGCATCGGAGGCCGCGAGATGGGCCGCCAGGAAAGGTACTCCGACGGCCGCGTCCCGTGCCAAACGCTCCGCGCCGACATCGATTACGGCCAGGCGGAAGCCAAAACCGTATACGGCGTCGTGGGCGTTAAGGTGTGGATTTTCCGGGGCGAGGTGTTGCCCTCCGAGATAGCCGACCGGGAGGTTCTCGCGGAGCAGACGCGTCGCCCGGCCAAGAGGAAGCGGCGCCGCCCGAAGAAGGGCGGCTCGCGCGAGAGGTCGTAGCGACCCCAGCGTGCGGAGCGCGGATATATGTTGATGCCCAAGAGGACGAAGTGGCGCAAACAACAGCGGGGCCGCCGGCGCGGCAAGGCCACGCGCGGCAACACGCTCCAGTTCGGCTCCTTCGGCCTCCAGGCGCGCGAGGCGTGTTGGCTCACCGCGGCGCAGATCGAGTCGGCGCGCGTCGCCATCACCCGCCACGTCAAGCGCCAGGGGAAGTTGTGGATTCGCGTCTTCCCGGATAAACCGGTGACGAAGAAGCCGCTCGAGACCCGGATGGGTAAAGGCAAGGGCGCGCCCGAGTTCTGGGTGGCGGTCGTCCGCCCCGGCCTGGTCCTGTTCGAGTTGGAGGGCGTGGCGCCCGCTACGGCGCGCGAGGCCATGAGGCGGGCCCGGTACAAGTTGCCCATAAAGACGAAGTACTTGGAGATAGAGGAATAGTCTTGGCCCTGAAGAAGGAACGCGACGAGTTGCGTCACAAGACGGTAGAGGAACTGGAGATCTCCCTCCGGGACGCCAAGAAGGAGATGTTGGAGATAAGGACCAACATCGCCACCCGCAAGGAAGAGGACAACAACCGGAGCAAGATGCTCAAGCGCCGTATCGCCCGCATCCTCACCATCATCGGCGAGAAGCAGCACGCGGTCGCGGCTGCCGCCGCCGGAGATAATCGATGACCGCGACGGAAGAGATAAAGGTGCGGCGAGGCCGCCGGAAGGTAATGCAGGGCCGCGTGGTGAGCGACGCGGGGGACAAGGCCGTAGTCGTCGAAGTTGAGACGCGGAAGCAACACCCGCTTTTTAAGAAGATGCTCAAGAGGTCGAAGCGCTTCATGGCGCACGACGAGAACAACGAGTGCCGCGTGGGCGACACGGTCCGCGTAATGGAGACGCGCCCTTTGTCCAAACGCAAGCGCTGGCGCCTCGTCGAGGTGGTCGAACGGGCCAAATAAACCGGCATAAGAGCCAAAGTGATAATACCGTATTCGAGATTGGTCGTAGCCGACAACTCCGGCGCCAAGCAGGCCTCCTGCATCAGGGTGGTGGCAGGCTCGGGGGCCAAGCGCTTCGCCGAGGTAGGGGATACCATCGTCGCGACGGTTAAAGACGCGTCGCCCCGCGGCACCGTGAAGAAGGGCCAGGTGGTCCGGGCGGTCGTCGTGCGGACCCGCAAACAGACGCGGCGCTCCGACGGCTCCTACATCAAGTTCGACGATAATGCGTGCGTCGTAATAAACGAGGGCGGCGAGCCCGCGGGGACGCGCATTTTCGGCCCGGTGGCTCGCGAGTTGCGCGAGAAGCGCTTCATGAAGATAATATCCCTCGCGCCCGAGGTATTATAGGAAATGTCTCCCGAGAAAAAGAAGCGCTCCCCGAGTACGCGCGTCCGCTTACGCAAGGGAGATAACGTCAAGGTTATCGCCGGCAAGGACTTCGGCAAGACCGGTAAAATCCTGCGCGTGATACCCCAGAGGGGCAGGCTTATCGTCGAGGGCGTGAATTTCGTCAAGAAGCACTCCCGGCGGACGCGCGAAGACCGGGCCGGCGGCATCCACGAGATCGAGGCCTCCATTCACGTCTCGAACTTGATGTTGATATGTCCCAAGTGCCGGCAGACCACCCGCGTCGGCAACACCGAGCTCGCCGACGGCACGAAGGTCCGCACGTGCCGGAAGTGCGGGGAGGTCCTGGAACGCTAATTTCCGTCAGGTAAGGCCGTAATGAAACCGCGCTTGAAGAAGAAATACGAGGACGAAGTGGTGCCGGCGATGATGACCGAGCGCGGCTACCGCAACCGTTACGAGGTCCCGCGCGTCGTGAAGATCGCGGTAAATTCCGGCCTCGGCCGGTACCACGACGACATAAAAGTCTTCGACGCCGCCGTCGACGAGCTGGCCGCCGTAACGGGCCAGCGGCCCGTGGTCAGCCGCGCCAAGCGGTCGGTGGCGAACTTCAAGGTACGCGCCGGCATGCCGTCCGGCGTCCGCGTGACGCTGCGCCGCGACCGGATGTACGAGTTCCTGGACCGGCTCATAAGCTTCGCGTTACCGCGGGTCCGCGACTTCCGCGGCCTCGACCCCGAGAGCTTCGACGGCCACGGCGGCTATACGCTGGGCGTAACGGAACAGATAATATTTCCGGAAGTAGATTACGATAAAGTCGTCAAAATAACCGGGATGAACGTGACGGTGGCGACCTCGGCCAAGAGCGACGAGGAGGCGCGCCATTTATTGACGGCGCTCGGGATGCCCTTCGGCCGGCCCCGCGCGCGGCGTTGAGAGAGTTATGGCGAAGAAGTCTTTAATCGCAAAAGCTAAACGGGAACCCAAATTCGGAGCCCGGCGGTACAACCGCTGCCCGTTGTGCGGGCGGTCCCGCGCCTATCTGCGTAAATTCGATATGTGTCGGATCTGCTTCCGCGGGTTGGCGCTGCGGGGCGAGATCCCGGGCGTAATCAAGGCCAGTTGGTAGGGGCGGCGCCCCTCGGCGAGCGCCGTGCGGCGCGTTTAAAAGGTTGTTGTAAATGGTAATGACCGACCCCATAGCGGACTTGTTGACGCGGATCCGGAACGGGCTCCGCGCCGGCCACGAAAAAACCGACGCCCCCTATTCCAAGATCAAAGAGGAGATCGTTAAAATCCTCAAGGATGAGGGGTTCATATCGAATTACCGCGTGATCGACGAGAAACCGGCGTCCACCCTCCGCGTATACTTGAAGTACGGGCCCGATAAGGCCGGCGTGCTGCGGCGCATCGAACGGGTCTCCCGGCCCGGGCGGAGGGTTTACGCCGACAAAGAGGGTATCCCCCGCGTCATCGGCGGGTTGGGCGTGGCCGTCCTGTCGACGTCGCAGGGCATCCTGACCGACCGCGAATGCCGAAAACGTGAAATCGGCGGCGAAGTGCTTTTAAGGGCGTGGTAGCCGCCACCGGTTGATATGTCTCGCGTTGGAAAAAAGCCTATACTGTTGCCCGAAAAGGTGGAAGTGAGCGTCGACGGCCGGACCGTCAGGGTCAAAGGCCCCAACGGCGAGCTCGAGCGCGACCTACACCCGGCGGTGACGGTTGAGGTCGCCGACGGCCAGGTGTCGGTGAAGCCCGCCGACGAAAGCCGCGAGAGCCGGGCGCTGTGGGGGCTATCGCGCACGCTGGTGGCCAACATGGTAGAGGGCGTCTCGCAGGGATTCGCGAAGGAGCTCGAGATCGTCGGCGTGGGCTATCGGGCCGAGCTCCAGGGCAAGGCGGTGAAGCTTTCCCTCGGCTTCTCGCGGCCCATCACGTACCAGCCGCCCGAGAGCATCACCCTGGAGGTCCCGTCGCCGCAGGCGGTCGTGGTCCGCGGGATAGATAAGGAACTAGTGGGCCAAACCGCCGCGGAGATAAGGTTGCTTAGGCCGCCCGAGCCGTACAAGGGCAAGGGCGTAAGGTATAAAAACGAGCGCGTTAGGCGCAAAGTCCGCAAGGGGGCGCTGGGCGGCATAGGGCCCGGCGCGTAAGAGTAGCAGCGATGGTCCATCCCGGCAAAAAAGTACCGAGACGTCTAAGGAGGCACGGCCGCGTTCGCCGCAAGGTGAGCGGGACGGGGGATAGGCCCCGGGTGTGCGTCTTCCGCAGCCTCCGGCACATCTACGCCCAGGTTATCGACGACAAAGAGGGCCGGACGCTCGTCGCCGTTTCCAGCCTGGACCCGGAGCTGCGGGGTAAGGTGAACGGCGGTAACGCCGAGGGCGCCGCGGCGGTGGGCGAAGCGCTCGCCGGAAGAGCCGCCGCCCGGGGCGTTACGGAGGTCGTTTTCGACCGCGGCGGGTACAAGTACCACGGCCGGGTCAAAGCCCTGGCCGAGGGCGCGCGCAAGGGCGGCCTGCGATTCTAACGTCAGCTACGCCGAGACGATATGAACAGAAATAGAAGAAGAGAAACCGAAGAAGAACAACTATTCCAGGACCGCGTCGTGACTATCAACCGCGTCGCCAAGGTGGTCAAGGGAGGCCGGCGGTTCGGCTTCAACGCGTTGGTGGTCGTGGGCGACGGCGCCGGCCGCGTCGGCGTGGCGCTCGGCAAGGCCAACGAGGTCGCCGAGGCGGTGCGCAAAGGCGTGGAGTTGGCTAAGAAAAGCTTGTTTACGTTCCCTATCGTGGCCGGCACCATTCCGCACGAGGTGTTGGTCAAGAAGGGCGCGGCCAAGGTTTTGCTCAAACCCGCGGCGCCCGGAACCGGCGTTATCGCCGGCGGCCCGGTGCGCGCCGTAATAGAGTTGGCGGGCGTCCAGAACATCTTGACGAAGTCCTTGGGCTCGAATAACCCCCATAACGTAGTCGCCGCTACCGTCGCGGCGTTGAAGTCGCTCGTCTCTCCGGAGGACGCGGCGGCCCGGCGCGGCGAGTTGCCCAAACGCGCCGCGAAGAAAGCGGAAGCCGCCGTCGGAGCGGCCGAGGCGGCGGAGATAACCAAGAAAACCCGCATCGCCCGTCGCGTCCGGGCGAAGAAAGCCCGCGCCGAGGGCGAGGAAAAGAAAGAAAAGCAGGCCGCGGTAGACGCGCCGGCCGAGTCGCCGCCGGAGAAAGCCGCCGAGGGCGAGGAAAAGGAAAAGGCGCAGGCCGAAGCCGACGCGCCGGCCGAGTCGCCGCCGGAGAAAGCCGCCGAGGGCGAGGAAAAGGAAAAGGCGCAGGCCGAAGCCGACGCGCCGGCCGAGTCGCCGCCGGAGAAAGCCGCCGAGGGCGAGGAAAAGGAAAAGGCGCAGGCCGAAGCCGACGCGCCGGCCGAGTCGCCGCCGGAGAAAGCCGCCGAGGGCGAGGAAAAGGAAA
>Ga0307378_10001613_pt1 | contig 36200 bp, 19 predicted proteins | sample UN1MG_FD_202238 | JGI IMG/M metagenome (GOLD analysis project Ga0307378, IMG submission 202238) | Soil microbial communities from Risofladan, Vaasa, Finland - UN-1 | ecosystem: Environmental > Terrestrial > Soil > Coastal area > Acid sulfate soil | place: Finland: Risofladan, Vaasa | collected... | reverse complement strand
TGATTCTTGACCAGTCGTCCATCATGGCGTGGTCGAAGTCATCGCTAAATATTACGTCAGCTTGTACTTGGGTGCTGACAGCCATGAGTGAAACAATAGAAATTAAATAAAACAATTTCTTAAACATAATAATCCTCCTCTAAAATAGTTAAAAAAATAGTTGGAACAGACGATAGAGATTCTTACCTTCTTACAATTTCAACATATATCTGCCCAGGATAATGTTTCTTGAATTGGCAATACCTCCTTCCTTCAAAAACCAATAACAAATCATTTAAAGGTAAAAACCAAAGACGGCGGAGTATACGACTCCAACAGTCTGATCTTATTTTTCCTCAATATCTGTCCTGGACATCTTTAAACATTGGACAGATGCCTTCTCGTATGAAAATCTATGGATAGACAATTTTGACAACATTATCATCCATCGATATTTATAACAAATATGCCAGTCTATAGTCAATGAAAATATCCTGATTTTTCACTTTATTGATGTGATTCACCTTAAAATCTCCTCTAATTAGTTATCAAAAGCTCATGGACCAGGGTTTTGTATGGCTTACCCACAGGCCGGATAGTAACGCTTCCATCATTAATATCCAGCTCTGTAGCAAAAAATCGATAACGATTCGACCTAAGCTTGCCGTCCTTGTTATTGCCGTGAGATGTAATCCAGTAGATACGCCAGCCAACTCTCGTTGCCGCCTCGATGTCCGCCTCCTGATGGTCCGGCTCGATATCAAGGAACGAAGTCATATCAAAGGAACTAACTGGTTGCCCGGCTTTGCCGGTTCCATAAATCCTTAATATATCGTTCTCATCATCGGCAACAACAAACATATCATTGTTCACTGCCACAGCAGCAGACGCTTCGCTTGTCCCATTAAAAATGAGAACTTCTCTGTCAAGCCCGTCACAAATGGCTTGAGTCGACAGAATAAATATCGAAATAACTAACACTATTTTTTTTATGTCTTTCATATTAAAAGGGGCCTATACCGAATCAATTGGCATAGGTCCCGAACTAACGTCACTTCATATCATTCTGACTAATAACCATTCTGCTATTCAGCAGAGGCTCTCGACCGGTAAAGCCTGATATCGTCAATGAACATCTTACCTGCACCGCCCGGCGTCGTCGTGTTGCCTTTGGTTCCCATGCCTATCTCAATTCTGTCTACATCGCTAAGATTTATTCCCTGATCCGCGAATGTTTGCAGTGGGATTACCCACTCAGTCCAGGTGTCAATCAATGCCGCATCAGGATTATCATGGATTACTACAACAGGATTGCCGGCACTATTTGCTACAGCGACATACATCGGCTCTGCATCATTGCTTTGAATGCCGATATCCTGATTTGACCATAATTGGCCGGCGTTACCGGTAATTGTAACGTTGGAGAACTTAGCCTCGCACGTTGCTGTTACATTGTGAGCCGTCACCGCCAATCCGACATATGCATTCGAGGCCATCTGGAATGGTATCGGCTGGCCCAGCATCTGCCACGTAGAACCATTGGCCGAGTTGTACACCGTCAAATTACCGGCCAAGTCACGCTCTATCTTCACCCAGTACGGAGTGACGATACCGGTCAGTGAAGCCGTTTGCTCAGAATTTCCGCCCGTCTCCGCTCGATACTCGGCGATTACGCCATTGTCAGGTGTTAAAGCTACAAGCGAGTACTTGGAATCTGGAGCCAGCGTTTCGCGAATCATCACTGCGGCTTTGGCAGAGGAGTGGGTATTGGTCAGGCTTTCGACTCTTGCTACAATTGAGCCGATACCTGTTAGTGCCTTGAAAGCGTAATGGAATTGATCGGATTGGCCCCATATATCGGCGCCGGAGCCGGTCATCGTGAAGGTACCGGCAGGACCTTCCACAAAGCTTCCGACGTATGCAGGGTAACCTCTGAACCACAGCGACAATTCAGCCACATCTTCTATAGTCCAGTCACGTGGACTCGTCAAGGTCAGCTCTATTTCAGAATACTTGGTGTAACTCTGTTTATTGTTGTCATAGTAGAACGGCAGTGAACGACCGCCACTATGAACAATCGTTTCTTCCATATAAGACACGGAGGTTTCGTCGCCGACCATCGCACCTGTGCCGTTTCCAGCATAATATGGATCGGTTCCCGGAGTACCATAGCCAAGTCCATCGTGCCATGAATACCATACCTGATTGACTCCGGCATCGTAGGACTCGAAATCATCCACGAGAATGAAATCGGCCACTGTAAAGCTCCAAATCCTGCCTTTGCTGATTGTCTGGTCGTTATTGATCTCGTCAATTCGCCAGTAGTAAGTCCGTTCCCATTCAAGAGTTTCAGTCGGAGTATAGATATTGGGATCCTGTCGACCTCGATAAATATTTGTTATATCGGATGCATCAGCATGTTCTACAGCATTTTCATCAGTGCCAAAGTATATATCATGCTGAGCGGCATCATCTCCTGGCGACCAACTCATAGGTGATATATGTTCAACATCCGGTGTTGAACCATCAGCCGGTTTCGGATTCCAGGCAAGACGCGGATCACCCATCATTACCTTTTCAATCTCAGACTGTGTAAGCGCATAATTATAAATTCGGAAATCATCCATAGAGCCCAGATAATACGAATCGTCCTCATTATGGGATCTGCCAAGCCAATTGTTGGTTGTTTCGCCCAAATCACTCGGAGATAGAAGGACAGAGTCGTTACGCGCGAGTTCCTCGCCGTCATAATATAAAATCATAGTTTGCCTGTCTGCATCAATCGTTACAGCTACATGGTGCCATCCAGTCTCTATGTCGAATCCGACGGGCTGTACCAGGCTCTGGTTGTCCACACCTTCCGTGGTGATGGCAAAATACATGTCGTCCATAAACCACCATCGCGGCCCCAGACACATATAGACATTCAGGTCGTCGGTACCGAAATCGAATGCCCGCGCCCATTGGCCGCCAGGCTGTGAGTCAAGCCAGATGGCAAAGGTGGAATTGGTCAGCGAACCAATAACCGAACCAATCGGCAGCTCGATATAATCGTTGCGACCGTCGAACTCGAGTGCATCGCCGTCAGATCCTTCCACATACTGTACGTCCCCTATAAATGTGCCATGATTGCCGTTACCGGATGAATCCAGAACGGTAGTGCTGTCACCACAGATCTCGTCAAGCTTCCACCATCCGACAAGATTTGGATCTGTAACAGGCATAGAAGGCACCGTTCTGAAAGTCCACAGTTCACCCGGCCATTTTTGCGTGCCTTTTTTCTCATCAATACGCCAATAATATAGAGTATCGGGTAAGAGTTCGGGAGGATCGTAGTTTGTAGGAGACCTAAGGCCCTTGAATGGCGGAGAATCCGTCGTGCCGAAGTACACCCAGTGCGTCGTCGCTTGAGCGCCACCCGTCCAACTTAGAACAGTATCAAGAGTAACACATTCGGCACCATTAGCAGGGTAAGGATTGGTAGCGGTCCATGCCATAACTCTAAAGCTCCAGACCGGGCCCTTCCAGGGACTATCATTCTCGGCTTCGTTTACTTCATCGATACGCCAGTAATAAGTCTCACCAAGTTCCAGGGATCCGGGCTCATAACTTGTTCCGCTCTGGCGGCCTTTATAAATCTCCATCGCAGAGGTATCGGCACTGTTTACGTCCTCGAAACTGGTGCCGAAATATACATCGTGCAATTCCGCCTTTACACCCGAACTCCAGCTAAGATCCTGATTCGGATCAACATTAACCGCTTCGTCAGTCGGTGTTGGGGTATATGCTCTGTATCTCCTTACAAGCACAATACTGAAATTATCAAACGCTACATAACCTGTCTCACCGGAAAGATAAATAGCCTGGCGAAGTCCGACCTGCAGCGGTATACCATCGAAATCATCCCGCGTTACAGGCGATGTAGCCATTTCCGTCCAAATCACACCATCGGGACTGGTTCTAACATGAAAAACATTGCCGCTGCGCTCAAGTTGCAGCCACGGATCCGCGTCAAATGCTTTTCCATTGTGACCAAGCTCGTACCGTACGTTGTCGTCGGTGTTCCAGTGAAAGTTTCCGCAGGTCCAAATGGGAAAATAGTCTATGGAAATCCAGTCTTCACCAGTGCCGGCCTCGTCATAGGGGTCGGCTTTGGATGCCCTGGCCATCAGACCTCCATCGTTATGAAGGACCCACTCATCTGCAGTACCGGCATAATCAGTAATCTGGACCGAGGCGATGAAATCACCTTCAACGTATTTGTATATAAACGGGGCCAGCGGATCCCAAGGGGAATCCCAGGTGCCGTCAGATGATTGAATGTACAACTGACCATCGCGATCCATATTTGCATTGAGAGCATCAACGCTCTCGCCGGCAAACCGACCGAAATAGTCATCCCAGCCGGTCCCATCGGCACCGTCAGCGATGTAGTCATGGGGCGTCTCGAAATCGTCGCTGAAGTACTCTACGATCGTCTGTGCACCAGCAACCGGAACCAGAACAAGAATAGTCAAACAAATTAGTTTTCTACTCATGATATTCCACCTTCCCTTACTTGAAATGTTAAGATTATGAAGTAACCGATAACGTTTTTTCTTGCCAATATATACCTAATCGGAATATTGTTTTAGTTTGAATTGACCTCCTTTTTTTAAATATTTTCCACCTTGAAGGGTAAAATAAATCACGCCGCAATTAAAACAATGACTTTATGAATTTTGTGTTTCACCCGTCTTCCTGTGTTTTTTTTGATATATTATCAACAATAGTGTAAAAATTTCACGTAATCGAGATGAAAAAAAAACTCAAAATTTACACTACTTTAAACATATCAATATTACATTATTTATACAAAACCAACCTGTTCTCGTCAAGGAAAATTTCCGGTTAATATTACCCGCCCCGGATTAAAAATCCCCTTTTGTACGGAAAAATTGAGCCCTAAATGAAAAAGATAACAAATTTTCTCGACTTGGTTGTATTTCCTGACAATTAAAGCCTGTCCACAGAATCCGAACAGGACAAATATTAGTGTCACGGAAGATACAAAAAAGGCAATAAATCTTGAAGAATTCAGTAAAAAAACAAGTTAACAATTACGGTTGACACTATATAATCTTAAAGGTAGGTTGCAGTACTATAATGGGGAAAACAAGCCAAAAAGAGATTTTTCCGGCAACTTAAAGAATTCAAACAAGGAGTGAATCAATTATGAAATTACCCATTCCTTTTAACAACATCATCAAAATCAGTGTGTTTGTTATATCATTTTTAGCCGCCGAGTCGCTTATGGCAGTGGGGCCAGGCCAACAAATTCAATACCGAAACACACCACAGGCATCTTCTCAGAGGATATCACGATCAGGAAGCAGGCTGCAGGGAGTATACAAGGCCTGGATCACGCCGCATTGGTTTGTCCTTAAAACACCGGATAGTGCAGAGGATATGTGTTTCTGGTATCGTAATGACCTAAGTGGAAATACGAGGGAGTTCATCCTGGTCGATGCAGAAAAAGGCACCCGCAAGAAAGCTTTCGATCACGTAAAACTTGCTGAAGCTCTTTCGAAAGCAACTGATGAGAAATACACAGCCGACCAACTGCCAATGAACTACATTGAATTTACTGATAACGGCAAGGCGATTCTTTTCATTGCCGCTGAAAAGACATGGAAATGTAATCTAAGTACTTATGATGTTATACTCCGTGAAGACACGCTCAATCTGCCTGAGGAAAACAACGAGCCACGATTTGGTTGGCGTGGCCAACGAGGTCAGCGTCGCGGTCGTTTCTCTAATAATCAAGACCATCCGATTGCTTCGCCTGACGGCTGGTGGAATGCCTACATCAAGGACAACAATGTTTATGTGCGTGAGGGTGAGAATGGTGAGGAAATCCAGCTCAGTAACGACGGCGAAGAAGGCAACTCATATACACGACTGGAATGGGCACCTGATTCTGAATCCATTATTGCGTGGCGTTGTGAGCCGGGCGACCGCAAGGAAGTCTACCTGATCGAGTCCTCGCCGCCGGGAGGTGGTCGGGCTTTGTTGCATTCGCGTCCATATGCCCTGCCGGGCGATAAATTCGACGCCTATGAACTCAATATTTTCAACATAGCGGATCATAAGCAAATTAAGCCGGAATTAGAGCGGATCGATTTAGGTTCACCCCGCCCGCGTTGGCATAAAGATGGTCGCCACTTCACATATGAGAAGGTTGATCGTGGACATCAGCGATTCCGCGTGATCGAGGTAAATACACATGACGGTTCTTCACGCAACATCATCGATGAAAACAGCGAAACATTCATCTGGACTGCTCATACAGAAAACCTGGATCTATCGAGGGTCAATTACCTGGATGAAACCGATGAAATTATCTATGTCTCTGAGATGGACGGCTGGCGGCACCTCTATCTGATAGACGCCAGGACAGGGAAGATCAAGAACAAAATTACCGATGGCCTGTGGCTCGTTCGAGGCGTGCAGAATATTGACACGGAAAACCGACAGATCTGGTTCTCGGCAGGAAGCTTTTATCCGGATCAGGATCCTTACTTCATTCATTATTTCCGTGTCAACTTTGACGGGACCGGTTTGGTATCATTGACTGAAGCTAACGGTAACCATAGCATTCAATATTCACCCGATAAGAAATATATCATTGACACCTACTCTCGTGTGGACATGGCGCCAGTTCATGAGTTACGGCGAACCTCGGAAGGCAAGCTGGTGTTTGAATTTGAAAAAGCGGACATCAGCGAGTTAATCGCTGAGGGATGGGAGGCACCTGAAGTGTTTGTAGCTAAAGGACGTGATGGCGAAACTGAAATCTGGGGCATCATTAGCCGACCTAATGACCTGAATTCTGACGAAAAGTACCCGATTATTGAAGATATATATGCCGGTCCACAAAGTTCCTTTACACCCAAGTCATTTAGCGCACACAATCGCTATAAAGCGCTCAATGACCTCGGCTTTATTGTCGTTAAAATGGACGGTATGGGAACAGCCCATCGGTCCAAGACATTCCACGATGTCTGCTGGAAAAATCTCAAAGACGCGGGCTTTCCAGACCGAATCCTGTGGCACCAAGCCGCAGCTAAGAAGTATTCCTATTATGATATTGACCGCGTGGGTATATACGGCAATTCTGCCGGAGGCCAAAACGCTGCAGGTGCCGTGTTGTTTCATCCGGAATTCTACAAAGTCGCTGTTGCATCGTGTGGTTGTCACGACAATCGTATGGACAAGGCCTCTTGGAATGAGCAATGGATGGGCTATCCGGTTGGGCCACAGTATTCCGAGTGTTCTAATGTCGACAATGCCTACCGATTGCAGGGAAAGTTGTTTCTGATCGTCGGCGAAATGGACAACAATGTCCCCCCGGAATCCACCATGCGTCTGGTGGATGCTCTGATAAAAGCGGGAAAGGATTTTGATCTTCTGGTAATTCCCGGCGGAGGTCATGGTATAGGAGGCTCGTACGGTCAGCGGCGGACGGAGGATTTTTTCGTTCGTCATCTTCTCGACATTGAGCCACCCAACCGCAATACTGAAGTATCGGCTCTTGCAAATCCATAAGATAATGCTATTAACACATATGAAGCAATTTACGGCGACATGCAAAGCATTTAAAGTCTTTACGCTAAAAATCTTGGCCTGCATTACAGAAAAATTATGATTAACCTCTGATAACCTTAAGTTCAATCATCTTCTATATCCTATAGCTTTATCATCTTTCTGCCCGGAATTTACATAAAATATCAGGAATAATTTGTTATAATAAAAGAGAATAAATTTGGAATAGTAAGTTCTATGATTAAAACGTGCTTTAAATCTCTCATTGCCGTCCTGATGTTACTGAGTATTCATTCAGCCAATGCAGAGTTGATAAAAACATTTGAAGATTCATTTAATACCAACCATGTCTACTGGGATGGCTCAAGTGTCAATATGGATGGATCGGGCTGGGATGGTCTGATGCATCCGCCTGTCGGCGGGAGAGTGGAGGTCACTGATGGTCAGTTGAATATAACAGTCCCGGATGGTCTTAATGTCGGGTATTCCGAGGCGGCGCCGCTGATATATAAATCCGTAACCGGTGATTTCGAGGCTATATGTAAAGTATATGAGCCGTGGATTGACAGCATCTTCCACGTCTCCTATTGCTTAGCAGCGCAGGATCCGGATAATAGTGAGAACTGGATTACAGGCTTTGTCCAGCCGGTATGGAATGGAGCAAATCTACGCCGGATGCAGAATGGAAATTTGTCACAGACCACCTGGACCAATCCACCACTGCCCTGGATGAAATTAGTACGCCAGGGCAACACGTTTATATTTTACTGTAAAGAAAATGCTGACGATGCTTGGATCGAATACGGTCGATTTAATGTCACCAATGCGATAAACTCATATAACCTCGGATTGAGCATTGGTAATTGGAGCAACAATGGATTTGAAGGAGGATTCGACCATCTTGAACTCTGGCAGGACACAGAACCGTTAATAGAACTTTCACAGGATATATACAATAAAAAAGTTATATACAATGATACCCATTCCTTCTCCATTACAATCGAAAACAATGGCCTAACTGCCACAGCATTTTCCCTGGAGTATACTCCGGTCTCCTGGCTTACCATAATACCACCCACTACGACCCACCTGAATCCTGGGCAGACAGTTGAACTAATAATGACCATGGATGCAGATGGGTTTGAGTCTCCACAGACACTTACGAACGAAATTGTGATCGCAAATTCCAGTGAATACAATCCGGTGCTTACAGTAATTATGAATGTGATTCCCCCTTCCAATGACTCTGTTATACGGCAGTTAAATCCATCTTCGCGTCGTTCTCCGTTTATAATTACAGAAATCATGTATCACCCATTCGTCAGGATAGATGGCAAAGACCTTGAATTTGTTGAATTGTTCAATACAGAACCTGTTGACTGGGATATCAGTGGATTTTGTCTGGAAGGCCAGATTGACTACACATTTCCTGTGGGAACAATTCTGCCTGGACGATCATTTGCCGTTTTGGCGGCAGATCCAATATCTTTAGAAAATGAATATGGCCTCACTAATATTTACGGTCCCTATGAAGGTAAATTGAACAATGGCGGTGGTGTACTTCGCCTAATCAATAAACGCGGTGGTGTTTTGATTGATATTGAATACGATGACCGCTATCCTTGGCCTGAATCGGCAGACGGTCTTGGTCATTCTCTGGTACTGACAAAACCCGACTACGGAGAATATGATCCCCTGGCATGGCAGGCAAGTACGGAGCGCGGCGGCAATCCCGACATGATAAATTCCGGTAACGCTTTGGATATTTGTATCAATGAAGTTCTGGCAAATCCCGGAAACGGGCAGGTACCTTTCATAGAATTGTATAATCATTCAATTGAGCCGGTGGATATTTCAGGATATTACCTTAGCGATAATGCCGAGAACCTGAAGTTCAGGATTCCCGAATCCACTATAATTTCCCCGGGTGGCTATGTGTCCTTTTCCGCATCTGACTGGGCGGATATCATGTATCTTAGTCCGATTGGGGAACGGATATATCTGCTTTCAGCGGACGAGCAACGTGTTATTGATGCTGTAACATACCCTCCGGCCGAACAAGGTGTATCCCTTGGCCATTTTCCTAATGGAACCTACGGCATTCGTGCTCTTGCTGTTCCCACTCCGGGAAATGCTAATTATGCACTCTACGACAGGGAAGTTATCATCAATGAAATCATGTATCATCCGATCTCTGAAGATAGTGAAGATGAATATGTGGAATTATATAATAGGAGTACACAGCCCATAGATGTTAGCGGTTGGAAGTTTACATCCGGAATCAGCTATACAATACCGGGTGGTATAATTATTCCACCTAAAGACTACATTGTGATTGCCGCTAACGCTGAGCGTTTAATTGATCGTTATCAAAGTTTGACAACAGCAAATACCGTGGGTGATTTTGAAGGAAAGCTCGATAACCGGGGCGAGCGAATACGATTGTCAAAGCCGTTATTAGACACACCTACGAACAATGAGTTTATCATTGTCGACGAATTAACATACGGCGATGGCAACAACTGGGGTAAATGGGCCGATGGTGGCGGCAGCAGTCTTGAGTTGAAAGATCCTCACAGCGATAACAGCCGTCCTGATAACTGGGCCGGCAGTGACGAAACCAAAAAGGCACCCTGGACGACCGTCAGCCACACCGGGATTCTTGACCATGGAGATGGGCAGTGTAGGGAATTCGAGCTTATGCTGCTGGACAACGGTGAATGTATAGTCGATGATATTGTCATACGCAAGAGCAGCGAATCCGGCAACATGATCAGTAACGGTAATTTTGAGTTATGGGAGAACGGATGGACCATCGAAGGCAATCATTCTGAATCAGCCGTCGAAAGCAACAAGGGCTATGGCGGCTCTAAAGGCATGCATCTAATTGCAACAGGCGACGGTGACAACCTCCCCAACTGTCTTAGGAAAGACCTTACAACGAGCCTAAGAGCCAACGAAACGGCAACCATCAGTGCCAAAGCACGCTGGCTCTGCGGCAACAGAAACTTATTGATCCGACTCCACGGTAATTATCTGGAAGCGGTTGGAACACTCAATATTCCTGATAACCTTGGAACGCCCGGTGAACAAAACAGTACATATACCGACAACTCCGGACCGGTGATCGAAAATACTGTACATTCAGCGATTTTACCTGAACCGGGTCAAGAGATTACAATTACTGCCTGGGTACATGATCCGGATGCTGTTGGAAATGTGACCTTATATTATCGTATTGATCCAAGTACAGTATATAACACCAATGCCATGAATGATAGCGGCCTGGATGGTGACGTATTAACAAACGACGGCCTTTACAGCGCCACTATTCCCGGCAAAGCGACCGGGACCATGATAGCGTTTTATGTGCAGGCCCGAGACAACGCCGTTCCTTCGGCTGTGAACCGGTTTCCTGCCGGTACTCCTGACAAGGAAGCACTTATCCTGGTTGGCGATTCATTAGCTCCGGGCGTATTCGGCAATTACAAGATGTGGATTAATGCCGCCAATAGTAACTATTGGTCGGACCAGCCCAAAATGAGTAACGAAATGATTGATGGCACATTTGTATATGGCGATTTCCGCGTTGTTTACAGAGCCGGTATTCGCATGCGTGGCAGCGGATGGATTCGTTCTCGCTTTAGCAACCCGTTTGATTGGATTGCATCTTATGTCGTCAAAGTCGACAAAGCCGACCGACTCATGGGTGCAACGTCATTGAACATAGATAACCTGAAACAACAGGATGTGTGGGGACGGGGCGTGCTCGACTCGACTTTTTTATTTGAGCGCATGTCGTTTTGGCTCGGTGAGCGCCTCGGTGTGGAAACCTGTTACCAGAGGTTCATTCTACTGCATCTCAACGGCATAAAAAAAGGCGTTTTATTTACCGACACCCAGCATCCCAACAGAGATTATATGCGCTGCTGGTTTCCATATGACGATGACGGGCATTCGTTTGAGGCTGATTCCTGGTTCGAATATGACAACGATTTTCCAAACTTTAAGAAAAATGCCACTCTCGAACGTTTCAGCACAACAGGTGATGTTCTAAAACAGGCACGCTACCGCTGGAACTGGGAAAAGAAAGTTGCACACGCCGCAGACGACGATTACACGCCACTCTTTGAGCTTATTGATGTAATGAACAGCAATGTCGATTATTATGACGGAGTCGATGCGATGGTGGATTGGGACCAGTGGATGCGTGGATTCGCCATACGTCGCGGCGCGGCGGCAGATCGCGATGGCTATGGATATGGGGCCGGCAAGAATGCTTATATCTATAAGGGACATAACTCAAAATGGAAATACATCCTGTGGGACTTGGACCTCGGTTTTGGTATCGAACGCCCCTATACTGCCGGGCTGTTCTCTGAAATCAATGATCCGGTACTGAATGATTACTTTTTTCAGGAACCTGCATTCCGCCGAGCCTACTGGCGCGCCCTGCAGGACCTTGTTGACGGACCAATGGCTCCGGAGATATTCGATCCCGTCATCGATGACTATTACCAAGCGTTCCAGGACAATGGCATTGTCACGGATAATCCAGCTGCAGCAAAAGGGTGGATAAGTGACCGACGCGGGTATATAAAGAGTCAATTGGATTCAGTATCAACAGATTTCAGGATTACGGCCAATAACGGTAATAATTTTTTCACCTCAGCGTCACCATATACCTTCGAAGGGACAGCACCGGTAAAAGTCAATACCATCAAAGTAAACGAGCAAGTACATCGAACCACCTGGACCGACGTGACAAACTGGTCGATCGATGTCGAACTCATTCCGGGTCAGAACAATCTTGAATTCAAAGGCTACGACAGCAGATCTGAAGAGCTCGCCGGTATGAATGATTCGATTACCGTCACCTATACCGAAGAATAAAAGGAGACAATCCTTGCGAGCAACATGAGAAGCGATTGACGGATTGCTTGAGAGTGTTAGTATCTTCTCCACAGGCATCGATGCAATCACAATCTTGGCTTCTTCATGCCAAACTTGTCATAGCATGATGCTTACAGCCTTGTCTGAAGCGGAGGCAAAAGGAAAAAAACTATTCGTGTTGTAATGATGATGATATAAAATATACAAATATTTTAGTCCCACATAAACTTGAAAGGTCCAAAAGTGAAAAGAAGGTTAATAGCATACATGCCGGTTTTGTTGCTGATCATAAACTTGTTAACATGCACCGATTCAGTATTTGCCGAAACCGTCGTAGGAGATCAGTTTCTTGATGGAATAGGGGAGACGGCACTGATTGCACGTTATGTGTTCAACGGCAACGAAGAAGATTGGTCCAGGAATAACTACCATGCAACTCTGCACGGTAACGGGGCTTCTTATGTCGAAGACGACCATTTTGGCAAGGTGCTGTCATTACCGGAGGGAGACGTGGGTGGTTATGTCCGGATTCCCGGACAGGCACTGATCGGTGTAGACTCCGTAAGTGTAACCGGCTGGGTTTATGTCAGGTCTGTCGTGCCGTGGCAGAGATTCTTTGATTTCGGACAAAATACCACCCGCAATTTCTTTTGCACTCCGATAGGTGAGGAACCTTCCGAAGGTTATCGTGCGCGCATTACCATCACCGGCTGGACCGAGGAACTGGGTCCAATGGCTCCGCGAATAGCCACTGATCGGTGGGTGCACCTTGCGGTGGTTTTGGATACTGCCAAACAGACTCTGAGCTGTTATGTGGATGGTGTTAGGGTAGGGGAAGTCGGCGATGTTGATTTGACCCTCGAGCAGGTTTTAAATCAGGATGATGCAACTGCGAACCTGCTGTACATAGGCAAGTCCCAGTACGAGGATGCCAATCTTAACGGCAAGGTTCATGATGTCCGTATTTATGGTATTGCTCTGACCGACAAACAAATTGCCACGATTCGTAATAATGCATTGTCTGATGAGGAGATAGTGACTTCGGCAATAGAAACACCCAGCAACGGTAAACCTGCCGTATCGGCGAAAAAGGCAACTTTACCCGATGCGCTTCGGTTGATCGATGTGCCTGATATCACCGCGGAGACAATTGTGGGTCATTTGCCGCGTTTGCCTTACAGCATTCCGGGCATATACAACGATGGCGGAAAGGGCCCATTGGTTCGTATGATATGGCCTGCACCCACTAATAACGAACAAGTCCTGGAGACAGGCACCTACACAGTGACCGGGACGGTGCCGGGCACAACGTTCCAACCAAAGGCAACCGTTACCGTGAAGGCGGTGCCAGAAACTGCCCATGTCCCGCAATGCGACTTAGAGCCATTCCCGCTGGGCCAGATCGTACTGAACCCAGATGAAAACGGCCGGGATACACAGTTTATGAAGAACCGTGATAAATTTATCCTTGTACTGGCCAAAACCGATCCAAATAGTTTTTTGTATAATTTCCGCGATGCCTTTGGTCAAAGACAGCCGGAAGGCGTCAAGCCGTTGCGTGGCTGGGACAGCCGGACCACGCGACTGCGGGGCCATGCTAGCGGTCACTATCTCTCCGCGCTGGCACAGGCCTATGCAAGCACCACGTACGATAAAGATCTGCGGTCTGTTTTCCTCCAAAAGATGGATTATATGATTGATAGACTGTATGACCTGTCCCAAAAATCAGGCACAGTGGTCAAAGAATGGGGCGAATTCAATGCCGATCCAACGACTGTTCCACCTGGGCCAGGCAAGGACAGTTATAGTTCAGATTTGAGTGAAGACGGCATCCGGACCGACTACTGGAACTGGGGCAAAGGCTTCATCAGTGCCTACCCACCGGACCAATTCATTATGCTGGAAAAGGGTGCCACTTATGGCGGTAGAAACAATCAGATATGGGCCCCATACTATACCCTGCATAAGATCCTCGCCGGACTTCTCGATTGCTATGAGGTCGGCGGCAATAACAAGGCACTTGAGATCGCTGAGGGCATGGGTCTTTGGGTTTATCAGCGTCTCCAGGTGGTTCCCGGGTCCACTCGCATCAATATGTGGAATCGTTACATTGCCGGAGAATATGGTGGCATGAACGAAGTCATGTCTCGAATGCATAAAATCACAGGCAATCGGAGATTTCTGGAATGTGCTCAATTGTTTGATAATATAAGCTTCTTCTTCGGCGATGCCGAACATACCCAAGGTCTAGCAAAAAACGTGGATACCCTGCGCGGAAAACACGCCAATCAACATATACCACAGATTACAGGTGCCCTGGAAACCTATAAAGGCACACAAGATATCCAGTACTACCAGATTGCGGATAATTTCTGGGATATATGCACCCATTGTTATATGTATAACATCGGTGGTGTGGCAGGGGCCAAAAATCCAAATAATGCTGAGTGTTTCACTGCACAACCCAACACCTTGTTTGCCAACGGTTTCGCCGATGGTGGACAAAATGAAACCTGCGCAACTTACAATTTGCTAAAGCTGAGTCGCCAGCTCTTTATGTTCGACCAGGACGGTAAGTTCATGGATTATTATGAACAGGCCCTGTACAATCATATTTTAGCCTCTGTGGCCGAAGACAGTCCCGGCAATACCTACCATGTGCCACTCAATCCCGGCGCTCGAAAACGGTTTGGTAATGCCGACATGACCGGTTTCACCTGCTGTAACGGTACCGCACTGGAGAGCAGTACCAAACTCCAGGATTCTATCTATTTCAAGAGTACGGATAACACGACTCTGTATGTCAATCTATATGTGCCATCAACGGTGACCTGGACAGATCGCAATGTGGTCGTCAAACAGAAGACCAATTTCCCCTATGCCGATACCGCGACCTTGGTCCTGGCCGGCAGTGGCAGTTTTGACATTCATGTGCGTGTGCCCAAGTGGGCCACACAGGGCTTTGTGGTCAAGATCAATGGTGAACCACAGAATATTCAAGCCACGCCAGGAACCTACCTGGCTCTCAGTCGCACCTGGAAGCACAGTGATGCCATTGAGTTAAAAATGCTCATGGATTTCACCCTCAGTCCGCTCATGGACCAGCCCAATATTGCCAGCATTTTCTACGGACCGGTCCTCCTGGCTGTGGAAGAACCAGAATCCCGTTCGGAATTTCGTCCGGTCACCTTGAATGCCGAAAACATCAGTAAATCCATCACTGGCGACCCCAGCACATTAAGATTCAGTACCAATGGCGTGACTCTAATGCCTTTCTATGAGATATATACGCGTCACTCCGTGTATTTGGATGTGACCTTGAAGTAAATGATCTCCCACTAACTGGCAACAGTAATTATGGCCCAGTCGCAAGGCAGAGAAATGGTAGATAGCCCAAGGGCTGCCATGGCGGTCCTTGAGCTGTGGCATGTGGGAGGGGTTCTAAAGATTCTTACACAGCAATGCCTATTGGGTTTGCAACCTTATCACACTCAAAGAGTGGGCGGGAAATTCATGATTAAACATCGTTGCTGCAGAGCTGATACTTGCGTGAAGGGGGATCACCTTCGTGGGGTCCTCCAGGCTGTTGTTGGTCACCACGTCATCCGCGGTGAGGACGATGAGCTGGGCGTCGGGCTGGATCCTTTCGATGCCCCTTAGTTTGAGGCTGGCCCGGAAGGGCTGCTCGTCGTAGTTAATGGCTTTGACGACAATGTCACCAGTGGCTTCATCACGGCCGGCCGTGGCAAAGAAGGTTTCATTCTTGGCGGCACTGGCTTCGTGAACCAGTTTGCCGTCCAGAGAACAGCGAATGGACTGGCCTTTCAACTCTACCTTGATGTCATACCAGCGGTTTGTTTCGATATTGCCGCGCACTGGCCGTCCTACCATGCTTTGGTTGAACTCAATGGCATGTTGGCGGTTGCCCCAACCGCCCAGGTTCCACCAGTATTTGCTGCGCCCTTGACGGCCAAAGGCAATAAGAAAGCCCTCGCCGCCGCTGAGCTTGCGAGCCTTGAGCGTGAGGGTGTAGTCGGTCCAGGATTCATCGCCGACATAGCTCAAGCCATTACGACGACTGCCCTGGCGATACACACCATCTTTAACACTCCAGCGACCGCTCTGGACCTGCCAGTCATTTGTGTCTCGGGCGAAGTCAGTTCTGTATAAAACCTGCCCGTCCTGTTCCACCTTGATGTCTTTGAACTCAGCAGAGGTGCCCCAGGTGCCCACACCTACGGCACCTGCAATGGCCTGAGGCCCGGCATCGGCCAGAGTGATATCTGTTTGCACGGTGTAGCTGGGACGGTGGTTGCCAAAGAGCTTCCAGAGATGATAAGAGACCGTACCAAAGGCGCGTGTGTTGTCAAAGTAGATCATGGCATGCCAGGGCGGTGGCGCATCCACCAATTCCGTACGTCCCTGCACGTGACCCAGCAATGGGGCGTAGGAGAGCATACTAACCGTGTCTGCGTTGCGCTCGCAACCCATCAGGAAGATGCCTTCGGATAGGGCGGCCAGCAGGTTACCGCGCAGGGGAGTGGCATTGCCACTGGTGACTGCCACCTCGCCCAGGTAAAGGGGCGGCAGGTTACGGTCGCGATCATCATAGCGACGAAAGCCGGTAGCAAACCAGCGGGGTGAGCTATAATAGTGACGGTCTTCAATGTCCCAGGAGGCGTCACCAAGGGACTCCACGCTGGTCCAGGACAGATCGGCCAAATACTTGATGTCCGGGTACTGGGCCTTCATGGCGTCATAAATAAAACGATAACGCTCACCATATTCCGGCCCTTGGTTCTCATTGCCGATCTCCACATACTTCAGGCCAAAAGGTTGGGGATGCCCGGCCGCCGCACGCACCTGTCCCCACTTGGAATCCATAGGACCATTGGCGTATTCTACAATGTCCATAAAACCATCCCGTACCCAGCCCATATCCTCCATGGGCACATGTTCACGCTGGCGAAAGATGCAGGTCTGACCCACGAACCCGACCCATAGCGGCTCGGCCTCCAGGTCTTCGCAGAACTGCAGGTATTCATAGAGCCCCATGCCCTGAGTGCGGCGGTACATCCAGGGGCCAAACCGTTCCTGACGCTCTTCCAGTGGTCCAACCGTGAGTTTCCAGTTGTAGGCGGTTTCAATGGTACCGCCTTCCACAATACAACCACCGGGAAAACGCACAAAGCCTGGCTTTAGTTCAGCCACCATCTGGGCCAGGTCCGCACGCAGACCATTGGGTCGGCCCTTCCATGTATTGGTTGGAAACAGGGATACAAAGTCGAGCCAAAAGCTGCCTGCCGTTTGGCTAGTGATGACCAGACGAGCTTTGCCCACTGAACGCGTAGCCTTGAGTTGGCTGGTGAATTTCTGCCAGGTGTCTTGCAGGTTGTTGACGGTCACGGTGTTGGAGCAAACCTGCCCTTGGGCATCCTCCAAATACACCGCGAGAGACCCATTGCCCTTGGCATACAGGCTGAGGTTATAGCTTTGGTTTTTTTGGATGCCAATACCAAAGAAGCCTTCGTTGGCGACGCCTGCACGTCCTTGAGTGACATCCACACGGAGGCAAGAATCAGAGGCCTTGGTGACACCGCCGGCTTTTTCCAGGTGCAAGGCGCCCTGGCCATGATCCCCCTGAACCAGAGACCAAAAAGGAATCTTGTGGGTGCTGTAACCAAAGCGATCAAAACCGGCGCGTGCACCGTGGGCATCGCGATACTGACCGTTTTCTTTCAGGGTGTAACCTTCCGGGGCACGGGAGTCCTCAAAGGCCCGATTACGGATCATCTCGGCATACAAGCCGCCATCCACGCCATGGTTGATCTCCTCCAGGAAGATGCCATACATGTGGGGATTGATCCGAGGGCCAGTGGCCGTGACATCAATACTGATGGTGCCTTGGTTGGCATAGAGGGATGCACAAAAATACAGGAGAATGGAATAGATCTTCAATTTCATTATAGGTCCTTTGTTGTAACACGACATTTGCCCAAGCCGCCTGAATAGGGCGACCACCAGGGCGTTCTATCTGGCCCTCGCTCTTGAGGACTCATGTTTTAACGTTCGTGATGTCAAGGTTAAGGTTCACCAGTGGGTTGCTTGGCTGCTGCGGTTCACTGCGATACAGTCCCTACTCATCGCCCGTGACCTCAAACACCCTATTGGCGTCGGCATTGGCTTCACCACTCAAACCCACCTTCTCGGTCAATGAGTTATACAGGCTTTTGATCTCATAAGCAACCTCCAAGTCGGGCCCAATGAGCAGTCTCTTCTTTCCTTCGAGTTCCTGCGTAGGCTAGGCCAGAGACCCTCTCGTTTTTGAGACAGAATCGCAGCGGATATGAAGTAGTTTTTAAGTTAGTCTCTGTTTGAAAACTGAAATAGGAGCGATCATCATGAGCACACGACATTCTTGTCATTTTTCAAATTCCCATGAGTGTAAGGGCTCACTTCAACTACCATTCGTGGGAAAGCGTGGACCTGCCACACGACTGGGCGATTAAAGGGCCTTTCCAAAAAGGCTGGGACGCCAGTGTTGGCGGGGGTATGGGGGGTTTGCCCAGTCCTGGTGTGGCATGGTACCGTAAGAAACTCGTTGTGCCCTTGTGCGTCGGGAGCGGGGTCCTCCTTTGGGAAAAGTCCAACTGGCTTAAAACAACCTACGAACTGAACCTTTGACTTTACCCAGGGTGGGGGAATGCACTGCCAATTGACTGTTGACAAAGACAGAAAATCCTTTCCCTTTGTGGTATTTTTCACCGGTGCTATCCCAGAGGATAGTCAAGCTTTGACCATGGTAGGGAATTTGGTCTAAAGCGAACCAGTCCCATGTGTTGGCTGGGACCAGGGGACCGACAACGACAGTGTCGTCAGGTTGCGCGCAGATGCCGACCAGGCCGCTGATGACGAGGTCGCAGAAGGTGGAGTGGTTGTAGTAGCGGCTGCGAGGGTTGTCGCCTTTGAGCCAGACTCCGGTTTGTTCGTCCTGGTATTCGCCGATGTAGGGCTGGCCATTTTTATGGTGGGCCTTGGCATAAGTGAATAGGGCGTCAAAGTAGTCCCGTTTGGACACTAAGCATGGATCGTTGCTGTGCAGGACATTGGCCAGTCCAACCAGGGTTTGAGAAGTAGCAAAGGGCCAGATGGCTCCGTCCCATTCACAGGTCCCGGTGCCGTGGGTTCGGAATTTTGGGTGACGCCGCTCAGCAGTGGTCAGGCCATAGGGGGCTTTGAAACCTTGGGGGTCCAGGATTTGCAGCCAGGCACCGGCTTGGTGGTCACTGGGGATGTTGAACATCCAGGGGATGTAACCAATGGCCTCGCGTGCATCGGAGAGTTGGCCGTTTTCGAATTGGACCTTGAAGAATTGGTCCTTATCGTCCCAGAGTGTTTTCAGCATAAGGTCCTTGAGTATTTGGGCCTTTTGGTGGTAGGTTTGGGCCAACTCGGATTGCCCGGCCATGATGGCGATGGCGGCAATGGCCCGGGCATTGGCAACCATATAGCTGTTGATGGTGGGGCGGATGTTCTTGGCTCGGCGTCCACCGCTAATGGATTCCTCCATACCGTCCTTGACGTCATATTGCCAGAAGAGGCCATTGTCCAGTTGCTTTTCTGTCTCCCATTGTTGGTAATCTTTGACGAGGTCTGGTAATAGATCCACCAGGAAGGTGGAGTCGTAATTGATCAGATAACGGTTGTATAAGGCATCGGGTAACCAGTTGCTGTATTTATGAAGATGAGATTGGGGGCTGTCATCCCTACCTCGCAGCCAGAAATGGACATATTCATTTAGCAAGCCCTGGTCCCGAAGCCAACGGCCTTCATAGAGGTGGTGACCCAGGGCACAACTGACGGTGTTGTAGCGGCCGCTGTGATTTACCTTGGTTATGAACTCGGTGAGTACGCGTCCGTCAGGCGTGTCCTTGATGTGTTTTCGGTAGGTCCACCAGCGGTAGTAGTAGATCTCTTCCAACGTCTTGTCCGGACATTCAAACAAGGGGATATTGGCCTGCATCCAGGACCAGGCCTGGGTATTGGGCACGGCATTGACCACGTGCTCGTCTTCCATGCTGTTGAAGCGATCGACGTAGTGTTTGAAGTCCTGCGGATTGAGTACCGGCGGTTCAGATGGCAGGGCTTTGAAGTCCTTACTGTTGTTGGAGGTTTTGTCGGGGCCTCTGTAATGCGCGGGTTCCTCGGCGTTACAGAGAGTAGCGTAAAGTGTGATAAGGCCTATGAGAGATAGTAACTGGATTCTTGGCATGAGGTAGTTTCCTATGGTTCCAGGCGCTTGATTCTCAAGGCCATATAAGGTCTGCCTGGCAATGAGATGACCTGTTTGTTTTTATCACTAAATGTATACCGATCTACGCGATCGACCTCGAAGGTTTGATTGATCAGTGTAATGTTCATATTCCAGGTGTCGATCAGGTCGACCTTGAAGCGCATGCCGGGTTCCAGCTCATCATCGGGCAGGACAACGGGCCACTCTTTTACAGGCTCCTTGCCAAAGTAGATGAGGTAGTACTCACCTGCTTTGCCCGCCATGTTGGTTTGGTAATATTGGTCAATGGGATTGAGTCCTTTGGGAGGGCCTTGTTCGAGAATGTCTTTTAGAAAGGCTATGCGGGCCGGGCTTTCACGCGTCAACTGGCCACCGGTGGAGATCCAACCATCGCCTAAGGAGTCTTTACGTGTCTCGCCGTGGGTGACATAGGCACCGCCCACGGTGGCGATCCAATAGCGATAGACCATTTCCTCGCCGGATAACTGGCCCCAGCGGCGATCAATGTCACCTTCGTAATTGATCTCATCGTGTATGATGGGTTTGCGGTAGATGTCACGCAGAAGCGGCGAGATGCCGAAGAAACGCACGGCCATGTAGTATTGCAGGCTGACATGGGTGATCCAAGGTTTATTATGGTCGTAGATACGGCCGGCATTGTGCATGGAACGCAGATGGCCGTAGGGATCGCTGGCCTGGAGTATTTGAAACAGGCGATCCCAATCTTCATCAGTGAGATGTTTTATAAAGCTGTTTTCATTGGCCATGCTCCACCAGACATTGCGGTAGGCCGCCAGCCGGGCCACGACATAGCGGAGGTAACGCTCATTGGTAGCGGCATCCATGGTATCAAAGCCCCACTTGACATTGTCATAGGGGCGGAAGAGAATCAGCTCAGCTTCAATGCCCAGGTCGCGCAGTTCGGCGATGCGTTGTTCCAGACGCTGGAAATAGACAGGATTAAAACGGGAGAAGTCCCAATTTTCTCGGGAGGTTCCAACAAAGGGAAAGCCATCCAAGGCATGAGGGCCTTCGTGATACTCATCGCGGTAAGGCGGAATGACCAGAAAGCGGGCCTTGTTAAAGGGTGATGATTTCAGCGAAGCCAGCGTTTGCTGTTGTTTGTCTGGGGATTGAAACGTCCATTCATAGATCGTCGTGCCAAAGGGGCGAAAAGGCGTGCCATCGGCATAGCCAAAGTGATACTGGTTGTGTACACTGATCGGGCCATGGTTGTCTGCCGATGGCACGATACACTGGAATTGACCTGCTTGTTCATGCAAGGTCTTCAGGTTGCTTTGGGTTTGGTAGGTCCAGATGCCGGTTTGGTTGGGCATGAAGCGGATTTTGAACATGCCATTACCGTCATAGAAACCCTGCGGCTCAAAACGCTGGTCATCATTCTGAAAGATGGCCCTAAATTCAATACCGACAAAAGGATTGCCCGCAGCCGGGCCAGGCAGAGTTAGTTCAAAGATATCCCATTGCTCGACATGCAGACCCTGGCCAAGCACAATCGAACTGGCCAGTATTAACCATAAAGTGAAGACTCGTCTCATAAGTTGTTCCTGTTGATCTATGTATAATGCAGCTTTTACAATGAACCGGTCACACGCCGGACTTCTGTATAATATGCTATATCAGTCCATAAATCAATGGTGTGCTCATTTTGAGAGACTGACAACGGAGTGGTTTTGTGGCTTTCAATCCTCATTCTGGTTAGCGTTATGAATATGCCCAGGGCTGTCAATATCGCTGGTTTAAGAAATAAAGAAAAAAGTGTGGAAAATGTTCCTGGTTTGATATTTAGGCTTTGCATCTTAATAAGCATCGTGATAGAATAATTATCACAGGTCCTGTGGTAATTATTCATGTGAGAGGGACTGTCATGAAAAATGTAAAAAGCAATAGCGCGTTTACATTAATTGAGTTGCTGGTTGTTATCGCCATTATTGCCATATTGATGGGAATCCTGTTGCCTGCGCTCCAGCGAGTGCGTGAGCAAGCTAAAGAAGTAACCTGCCGCAGTAATCTCAAAAATTATGGCATTGCCATGTACATGTATTTGGATGACAATGAAGGAAAGTTTTGTGAACCGTCAACCTGCATGGTTAAGAACAAAGAGCCGGAGCCAAATTATGCGACGTATTGTCGTTGGCATGATCCCAGATATCCTGCTGATGGACCTTTGTGGAAGTATATTCCTGCGGACAAAGTCAACTTATGTCCTACATTTAAGGGTATATCCAAATTTGAAGGCGAGAATCACCCTGGTCATGACCCCATGATTCCTGTTGTGCCCTATTTTAGTTATGCAATGAATGGTTTCCTGGGCAAAGGGAAAATCGATCAGGATAAAGGGGCACTGAATCTTTCCATGGTTACGCGCATGCACTCCGACGTGTTTCTATTTGCTGAGGAAAATATGTGGGCCCGGGCGGGTGATGAGTCTGTTCTCAACGACAATGGACTGATGCCGAATGGGCGAGATTGGTTTGGCACGTTTCATAGAGCCAATGCATTCAACGAGATTAAGCGGAACCTGGGAACGTGTAATGCGGTGTTTGTGGATGGTCATGTGGACAAAGTAAAATCTGCTTTAGAAAATGACAAGGCAGTAGATGTCGTTAACATGGAGTTTGGTCGCATGGAAAAGCATGGCTGGCCTCACAAGGAGCCACCTCTTTAGCAGTAATGAAGTACTCACAGACCTGGATTTCCTTCATGGGGATGTTGAGGGGAACTCAGGCCGAACCATTCCCCATTATGGGGAGTCTGAATTCCTAATTATAGTCAATTTACCGTGCCAAAAAGCATTCCGCAGTCAATACTCCGGAATTTCCCCTTTGGAAATCCACACCCTTGTTTTGACAAGGAAGGCATAAAACGAGAAGGCCCCTCGGATGTGTCTTAAAAAGTCAGCGAGGCTTGTCCTGGGGATAAACCTCGCTTTATTTTTGCTCCTAAAATTGTGACTCAAACATATAATGACCTGACTCTATGTTAAATACCTGATGGTTCCCCTCTCTTTTCGCAAACGACACGCCTTGCTCAGCCTTGATGTCTGAACGCGCTGGCACAAACACGGTGGCTGTGGTATTGGCTGGAATACTGACCTTTAATGTAAAGCTGTCATCCCGACGGTCCCATCGCACGGCAATGGGACCGCGAATGGATTCATACGTGGCAGCCGCCCAGGTCAGGTCGCCGACCGGTTGGGGCTGGATGATGATGTTTTTAAAGCCGGGCTGGTTCGGATCGATGTCGATTCCCACCAGGTAGCGGTAAAACCATTCTGTGATTTGTCCGAGCATGAAGTGATTGTGTGAGGCCCCATGGTTGGCGTCCCATGATTCGGTCAAGCTGGTGGCCCCCATCTTCAGTTGATACCCATAGCCGGGTTTTTCGTCCTGATTGATCATGTCATAGATCACATCGGACCGTCCCCCTTGAGCCAGGGCCAGCAATAAATAACGGAATCCTACGTCCCCGGCAGTGACCGCATTTCCGCGTTGGCGTACATCCTGGATCAGGGCCTCCATCACGGCAGGGCGTTCTGAAGGCTCGGTCAGTTCCATCACCAAGGCCAGGGCATGGGCGCATTGCGATCCAGTAGCGAACTGGCTGGAATCCGCGTGGTAAAATTTGTCGTGGACCGATTGCCGGATGTCCTGGGCTTTTTGTTTATACTGTTGTGCGTCCTGCTGTTCCCACAGAATCGCTGCAATCTTTGCCATCAGGTAATGGTCATAATAATAAAAGGACGAAGCCGTGACCTCGGGTGGCGTCTGCTGCGCTCGTCCCGGTTTTTTCGGCCCAAGATCGTACCAGTCGCCCAGCCCTTCATCCAGGATATGGTTATTGGCACGTGTGTCCAGATACCCCAGATAACGTTTCATGGCCGGATAATACTGCTTCAGGAGATCCGTGTCACCGGTCCACAGATAATGCTGCCAGGGTACGATGATAAACGAGGCGCCCCATTCAGCCGCCGCCCGGAAGGTGCCATTGAATTGGACGAACTCTGGGGCGATGTTGGGCACCAGGCCGGTGTCAAGCTGTGCATCGGCCATGTCGTTCATGCCCTTGACAAAGATGCGAGTCACATCATATTCGTAGCGGAAGGATGGGCCGTTGAGGTGGTATTGTTCCAGCCAGCCAAGTTTTTCGCGATGCGGGCAGTCCGTCAAAACCGATACCATGTTGGATCTTTGTGCCCAGCGCACCAGCGTGCGAATGCGACCCAGCAGGAGATTGGAACAGTCGAAGTTGCCCACCGGATCTGCCACAGAGTGGACCACCAGGCCTTGAATCTCCTCCAGGTCAGGCTGTGGGCCACCTATATGAGCAGGCAGACGATCGACCTGAAGATAACGGCATCCTACATAGAAAAACTGCGGGAACCATGTTTCCTCTTCGTCAGTGGCCTTGGTGTACTGCCAATAGGCAGGACCACGGTTACCACCGCAGGTACCACGATTGATGGTCCCATCAGGAAACAAAACCTCGGCATGGGTCAAACGTACAGTCGAATCGGTCGGCCCGCTAACCCGGATGTGAGGCATATAGCTGGTGTTTTGGCCGAAATCCACCACCTGCATAGAGTCGGTCAGTTCGTTGATGGCGATGGGGTGGATGGTTTTGATTACATGTATGGGCGGGGCAGCACAACTCAGGCTACGCAAGGCCCCCTGGGGCCGAACCAACAACACAGCATGGCTCCATGCGTGATCGTCAAAGCCGGCACGATTCCAATTTATTTGGGCCTGGCGCGCATCATAATCTTCGCCTCCATAGATGTCATTAAAGGTGATCGGCCCGGGATGAACCCGCCAGGTCTCGTCTGTGCCGATGATCTCGCTGGTTCCGTCCTGGTATTCGATCTGAATCTGTCCAATGGCCCGCTGGGGACCGAAGGTGCCCTGGAATTTACTGAATCGGTTACGGCGTTCAGTGTGATACATCCCGTCCCCTAAGGTCAGGCCCACGGCATTGCTTCCCTGCTTGAGCATAGCGGTAATATCGTGTGTATCGTATAGGCAGGTCTTAGTATAGTTTGTCCAACCAGGACTCAGCAGGTCTTGTCCGACCTTCTCTCCATTGATAAACAGTTATATTGCCCGAGCCCACAAACATGAACCAGGGCCCGTTTCACCTTTGACTCAGCGGAAAACTCCTTGCGCAACAACAGGGCCTCAGAAACCCAGGGCGCTACGATCCAACGTGCCTGCCAATCGGAGGCTTCCAGCAGGCCCATGGTCCAGGTCGCCGGTGTACTCCAATCTGAGGGTAATCCGTCCTTGTCCCACACGCGTAGTTTCCAGAACACCTGTTGCGATGAGGCCAGGGATTTGCCTTGATACCGCACATGCGTGGTTTGATTAGACTCAATTTTTCCACTGTCCCAGAGGTCTCCAGATTCCTGGTCCAGCGTGTCCAAACAGGATGCCACCAGGATCTGGTAAGCCGTCTGTTTCTGCCCGCTTGTCTCACTCTCCACCCACCAGTACATACGCGGCTTGGCCATGTCCACGCCCATAGGATTCTCAGTGAATTCACAATGTAGATGGGTAGGATTTAAATCGGAGGCTGCCCAGGTCGATCCCACCATTATCATCAACAGATACAAACAGGTCATCTTAACCATCATTCCAGTTCTCCAATATGCCATTTTTTCAATGCCTTAGCGTAGCGGTATCCAGACCGTCATTTCGGAGTCGCCCCGGTTGCCCCACGCGTAGTAGGGGATCAGAGTGACTTCTACAGTGCTGGGCTTGTCCGAGGAGAGCTTTCGGTAGAGGTTGTTGTTCCAGCTTTTGCTCGGCAAGTGCCGGGCATTGACTTTCAATACTGTTACACCACCGAGGAGTTTTGGGTCGTATTGCGTTTTGAACGGACTACTGGCTGATAAGGCGATCTCGTCAATGTCCATGCCGTTGGGCAGATCTGGTGATTCAAGGCAATAGACAATAGGGCCGCGTTGTACAGCCACCTGGTTGCGGGCCTCTTCCACCAGGGGATGGGCCTCGATCAGGAACGGTTGCATGGATAGAGTCAGTTCGATGAGATCGCCTGGAGACCACTGACGCTTAATGTCCAGGTAATAATCGGACTGGGTGGACTGCCGGATAGGCCTGCCATTAACGCGAACCTTTACATCAGAGGCCCAACTGGGAATTCGTAAAAACATGGACCATGTGCCAGTCGGACACTGGTCGATGGTCAGACGAATGGTTCCATCCCAGGGGTAATCGGTCTGTTGGGTGAGCTTGAGGGCGGAGCCATCGGGCATTTTGGTATCCAGAACATTGCTGCCATAGAGGTTGATCCACACACCTTTATCCGTGAGCGTGTAGACGTAGCTGCTGACTTCTGCGATGGTGCGAATGATATTGGGCGGACAGCAGAAGCAACTGATGTAGGGCACACGCTGATCGGGCCAACGCAGCTCAAAAGGCAGGTCGTCAACCTTACGCAGGGTGTTGCGATAGAAGAATTTGGTGCCATCCAGGCTGATGGTCGATAGCACGCCGTTGTAGAGTACATGTTCCAGCAGGTCAGCATAGCGGGCCTGGCCCGTAATGGTCAGCATACGCCAGTTCCACAGGGCATAGCCAATGGTGGCGCAGGATTCGTTGTAGGCCGTGACATTGGGCAGTTGATAGGGCCTGCCATAGGCCTGGTGCACCAGTTGAATGGCCGTGTGGTTCTTGGAGCCATCAGGTGAGGCCCCGTCGTAGAGGGCACCGGTGGCACCAGTCACATAAAGCTTGCGATAGGTCACATCCTGCCACAGGGTCTCCAGGGTCTCCAATAAGGAATGGTCACCGATCTCCGCGTAGATGTCCGCGACTCCGGCATAGAGGTAATTGGCACGCACTGCATGGCCGACGGCTTCGGTCTGTTGACGGAATGGGACTCGGTCCTGGTTATGGTCTGTGCCCAGGGTGACCAGATCGCGGGTGTCGATTAATCCCTTGGCCAGTTCCAGGTATCTTGGGTCATGAATGGTTCGCGCCATTTCAATCACACCCATGTAATGGGATGGGCAAATGGCATTGTTGGCCGCAATCTCAGGAGAGGTCTTATACAGATTGTACAGATAATCAGTCGCCTTGCGTGCGATGTCCAGCAGGGACGTTTTGCCTGTGACGCGATAATGAACACAGGCGCAGGTCATCAGGTGACCCATGTTGTAGGTTTCAAAGTCCATTCGTTCCTGGAATTCGCTGGCAGCGGAATTTTGTGTTCGCTCTTGAATGACGACAGGTGAATGAATATAACCATCGGCACGCTGGGTCTGGGCGATGACCGATATGATCTTATCCATTTGCCTGTCCAGGGCGGGATTACGGGTGATGCCATAGACATAGGCGGCAGTCTCCAGCCACTTGTAAAAGTCGCCATCAAACCACTTGGCTCCATGGTGACGGCCTTGCTTTTGCCCGGCTGCGATCAGAAAGTTGTCATAGGCCGGACAGGTCTGGGGATCCGACAGCACCTTCCACATGGTCGGGACCATGCTAGTTTCGCAGGTGGCAAAACGGTCTGCCCAAAAGCCCGTGGTCCAATGTACGTCGTTGATGCCCGTGCAGCGAAAGGTGACATGGGGACTGGACCAGGTATTGGTCAGGGCCTTGTCACCGGCGAAACCGGAGCCGCATGCAAGGCTTATTATGCTGAGGCTTACAATCTTAATCGCTCTGATCATGGCTTATATCCTTTTTTTAGCCTCTCGCCGAGATCGCAGAGGACGCAGAGAAAACAATTTAAGTTAATTGCTCTATTGCCTGGGTCCGGCCTTGGTGCATCGCGGCGGCTTTCTCTTGAACTGCCTGAGGGTCGGTATTGAAAGCGGTCTTGTCAATATTAAGCTTTGCCAAATGCTCGACGTCTTTAAAGACACCCTGCTGGAGCCCGGCCATGTACGCCATACCCAGGGCAGAAACATCCTGCCAAGTCCTTACTATAAACGAGGGCCTCCTGACAGTAAAGGATTTTAACCTTGCACGAGTTTGTTCGAAAAGCAGTAAAAATTTAAGGCAAAACAGTCTTGCCCGGTCCAGGATGTGTTTGAGGTCAGAAAACGCTATAATTATGTATTCGCCGATAAGGATGGTTGCAAAGAGTACTGCTACCGTCACGGCCCTATATGGCGATCTGTATCCGGCGGCAGCAATAGCATGAAAAAGCAATTCACATCAAATGCTCCAAACAGCGAACGGCTGAAAACGTACTGCCGGAATTCGCTTGGAATAATCGAGGAAGAACACATTGATCAGAGAGTGCTATGGTTGTATAATTACGAACTATACTTTTGTCTTCGCCGAGCCTTTAGCTCAATAAAAGGTCAAATAAACAGGGCCAGTTAAATCGCTGTCTGTGAGCGTGGTTTTTAATGGAGTTTTTGGATCACGGAGTCTTTGCCTATATGAGTACAGCACGGAAATCGACCTTAATTGAACGGCTGGATGCATTATATGAATATGATCGCGAGCCAGTGACCCAGGACAAATTATATGGCTGGCGTACCTTTATTGCCATGTTTTCCAGCGAGCACATCGCGGGTACCGAATTTGTGCTGGGAACGCTGCTGGTATTGCACGGGGTCACGGCCTTTGATGTATTTGCCGGCTTGGCTGTCGGCAATTTGCTGGCCGTACTCAGTTGGGCCCTGATGTGTGCACCTATTGCTGTCAGGGAACGCTTGACTATCTACTGGCAGATCCGTAAGATTGCCGGGCCCTATCTGACCATTCTTTACTCTGCCCTGTTTGCCTTGATCTTGTGTCTGCTGGCCGGTTCCATGGTCAATGTATCCACCACAGCGGTGTCACTGACCGTGGGCATACCCAGCCCAAATTATGGTGTGGGAGAGACGGTTCCCAGTGTATCGTGGATCATCGTTGCTATGGGTGTGGGGGCTGTGATTGCGGTATTAGCGGTCTTGGGATTCGAACGCCTGGCTCATTTCGCCAAGGTCGTGGCGCCCTGGATGCCTTTTGTATTTCTGGCCGCGGCTGTGGCTTCTTTGCCATCACTGGGTATCACGGGTCTGGGCAACTTCTGGAAGGTCGCCAATGAAAAAATCTGGACGGGTGTGGCCCAGGAGGGGCAGATGCAATACAGCTTCTGGCATTGCGTGGGCCTGGCCTGGCTCTGCAACATTTCGCAGCATATGGGGATGGGCGATGTCACGATCTTTCGCTATGCAAAAAAATGGCAAATGGGTTTCTGCTCGGCCTTTGGTATGTTTTTGGGTCACTACATGGCCTGGATTTGTTCCGGCGTTCTGTGTGCCGCCTTTGTTCACGCTCAAACCGCTGCGGGCGTGGCAGATCCCAATCCCACGCCCGGCAACATTGCCATGCTCGGGGCTGGCTATGCCGGGATTGTCTGCGTGGTACTGGCCGGCTGGACCACGGCCAATCCTACTCTCTATCGGGCTGGACTTGCCCTTCAGGTAGCCACGCCCAACTGGCGACGTTGGGTTGTGACCCTGGTGGCTGGTGTGGTCATGATCATCACAGCCTGTATTCCAGCGGTACTCTATTATCTTGATCGTATTGTGGCCTACTATGGTCTGTTCTTTATGCCCTTGGGAGCCTTCATCTTCATTGATTTCTGGCTCTTCCCCAGATTGGGCCTGACGCGCAACTATGCCGAGCGCAAGGGTCTGAAGGTGAGTTGGCCTGCGGCGGTAGGGTGGTTCGGTTCGTTTGGGATCTGCTTTTTACTCTATGCCAAGGACCAGTATTCCGCCTGGGCCTGGCTCAACAACAGACTGCCCTCGTTTCTTGCCAATTATAAGGCGGATCTGTTTTCGCAGGCTTTACCTGCGTGGATCATTGCCGTGACCCTGTACACACTGTGCTGTATAGTGCAACAAACCCTCTCACCGGTAACCGCTCAGAAGGAGGTTTAATATGACTGCATCCACAAAAAAGGTTTTACAGACCGTCTCCTATGTTGGCCTGGCACTCTCGGTTATCCCGGCGTTTCTGGTGTTTGGTGGAGTCTTGGCCAAAGAGACCTATCTTAGACTCTTGTTCCTGGGTATGGTACTCTGGTTCAGCACGGCTGTCTTTTGGATTAAGAAGGATCGTCTCGGTTAAAACCAGTTGAGTGAAATATGGAAAACAAGACAAAGGTAACTCGGCTCCGGTGCGAGTATCTCGATAATCCCCTGGGTATTGACCAGGTCCATCCCCGCCTGAGTTGGAACATGGAAGCTGGACGTTGTGGAGCCCGTCAGATCGCCTGGCAGGTCAAGGTGGCCTCCTCTGTGTACCGTCTGGCCCAGGGTGACGCGGATCTGTGGGACAGCGCACGGGTCGAAGACGATCGAAGTACACATATTCAATATCGCGGAACCGCTCTAACATCTCGCGTGGCCTGCTATTGGCAGGTCCAAATCTGGGATGAGGAGGGGGGGACAGTTGTATCCGAATTGGCCCATTGGACCATGGGACTCTTGTATCCAGAAGACTGGCAGGCCCAATGGATCGCTGCTGATCCGTCTTTCCTCCAACAGGCCAAGTATGCCATGACTCCAACTCTCACCGAGCCTGGTACACCGCCGTGGTTTCGCAAGGCCTTTGTCGTCAACAGTCACATTAAGCGGGCTATATTGTATGCCAGCGCACGGGGCCTGTTTGAGTGCTACCTGAACGGCCAGCGCGTAAGTGAAGACCTCTTTGCTCCGGAATGGACCGACTATGCCAAACGGATTCAATATCGCACTTATGATGTGACCCCGATCATCCGACCAGGCGACAATGCGTTAGGTGTTATCCTGGGCGATGGATGGTACAGCGGCTATGTCGGTTGGCAGGAGACCAGGGCCCGCTATGGATTGCAGAACAGTCTCATGCTCCAGCTTGAGATTGAACTGGTCGATGGGCAACGGCTCACCGTTTACACTGACGAATCCTGGCGATGCAGTGCCGGGCCGATTTTGTGCTCTGATTTTATGATGGGCGAAACCTATGATGCCCGTCACGAGCTTGCCGGTTGGGCAGAGCCAGGCTATGACGAAGCAAACTGGTGTGATGTTGACATCGTTTCTTCGCCGGGTGTCCCGTTGGTGGCACAGCCCAACGAGCCGGTACGCATTGTGGAAACCATCGAGCCGGTCAATGTGCATGAAGTCAAACCAGATGTGTATATTTATGATCTTGGTCAGAATATCAGCGGCTGGGTGCGTATTCAGGTTCAAGGCAATACAGGCACGATAGTGACCCTGCGTCATGGCGAACGCCTCAATCCCGATGGCACACTTTATACCGAAAACCTGCGCCGGGCCAGGGCCACAGACGTATACATCCTCAAAGGCCAGGGGCAGGAGACCTGGGAACCACGTTTCACCTTCCATGGATTCCAATACATCGAGGTCGCCGGCCTGCCTTCAAAACCCAAGCCCGGTGATATCATCGGATGTGTGATCCATTCTGGCACACCTCCGGCCGGTCAATTTGAATGCTCTCATCCCCTGGTTAATCGACTGTGGCTCAACGGGCTTTGGAGTCAAAAGGGCAACTTCCTCACTGTGCCCACGGATTGTCCCCAGCGGGACGAACGCCTGGGCTGGATGGGCGATGCTCAGGTCTTTTTACGCACTGCCGCCTACAACATGGGTGTGGCTGCCTTCTTCACAAAATGGATGGTCGATGTAGAAGATGCCCAGACCGAAGACGGTATCTTCCCGGACACGGCCCCACGCCTGGTCGAAGGAGACGGCTTCGTTGGATTAGACGGTCTGGGCGGAGCTGCGGGATGGGCGGATGCCGGTGTGATCGTGCCATGGACCCTGTGGCGCGTCTTTGGTGATACAGAGATCATTGAGCGTCACTGGGATGCCATGTGCTCCTGGTTGGCCTATCTGGAACGCACCAATCCAGATGACATCCGCTGCCGCGAACTGGCCAATAACTATGGCGACTGGCTATGCATTCCCTCAGATACCACGTTCCGAACACACTCGCCCATGAAGACTCTATTGGCCACTGCCTATTGGGCCGACGATGCGGCCAAGATGGCCCGTATGGCACAAGCACTCGGTCGTGGCCAGGAGGCCATGCGTTTTGAAGCCATGTTCAAACGAGTGCGTCAGGCCTTTCAAAAAGAATGGCTCCTGGAGGATGGTCGCCTGGCCGTTGAAACCCAGACCGCCTATCTCCTGGCCCTGGCCTTTGATCTATTGCCAGTCAATGTGCGAGAACAGGCCGCCGAACACCTGGTGGAAAACATCAAGAATTTAGACTGGCATTTGAGCACCGGCTTCATCGGCATCAGCCATTTGAATCCTATCCTCACAGCCACAGGCCACGCGGATGTGGCCTGGCGTCTGCTACTTAATGAGGACTATCCCTCCTGGCTCTATCCTGTGCGTCATGGTGCCACCACCATCTGGGAACGCTGGAACGGCTGGACCGAGAAAGATGGCTTCTTTAATCCCCAGATGAACTCATTCAATCACTACTCCCTAGGCTCAGTGGGTGAATGGCTCTATCGTTGTGTTGCGGGCATCGAACTCGATCCAGAGGTGAACGGCTTTAAACATTTCCAAATCAAACCCTATCCCGGTGGCGGCCTGGACTATGCTGGAGCTACGTACGAATCCGTCCACGGCACCATCAAAAGCCGCTGGCAACGCCAGAGCGAATTACTCGTTTTGGATGTCACCATCCCGGCCAACACCACTGCGTGCGTGTATGTGCCGAGCGACCCGGGTACTGTAGTCCTGGAAGGCAATATTGCCGCTGACGAGGTTCCAGAAATCGAATCCATGGGGCGCGAGGGGGAGTTTGTTCTGTATAGGGTTCCCGCAGGGCAGTATCGCTTCAAGAGTCAATCAGCTAATGGTTTTCTGTTGCCAGCCAGTTGAGGTAATCCTCGAGGTTGGTGTAACCGTCGCCGTCGCGATCGGCCGCGCCGTCGGCGGGATCATTAGTGTTGAGGGCCTTCTCGATTTCCCACTTGTCGGGCATGCCGTCGCCATCGGTATCCCAGCCAGCGGGGCGGTGGATCTCGGGGTAGTCCTCCCAGCCGCCGACGTCCTCCTGCGAATCAGGCAGTCCGGGCAGTCCGGACTTGCTGCCCTTGTAGGTCGTCGTGCCCGCGCGCGTCTCCTTAATAACGCGCTTGTCGTGGTCGTCGAGCACGGGGACGTTGCAGCCGACGTCCGCCAGCACGTTATCGAACGCCTCCTTGGCGGTGTGAGTCTTGACATGGTGTTCGAAGAAAGGCTCCGGAACGGTCACGGGCGCATCCTGTTGACCTCGGACTTTCATTCCCTTGAACGGCCCCATCGGTCCTTCCGGTTCGGTGACGCCTTCCATGATATTGCCTTCGACGTAGTACTGCTGCGGGCCGAAGGAGGGGTTCTCGAATTGGGGGTTGAGGTAGGTCATGGTCGTCGTAGCTGGGCCGGGCTTGTAGTAGTTGTTGACGAAGTTGACCTGCTTGGCGCCGCCGTCGGTGGTGCGATGCTTCCAGTTATAGACAACCATATTGCGGATATCGAGCCGTCCGGCGTGGCGGTTGGCTTGATCGGTTGCGCCCGCCAGCGACCAGTTGCGGCCGGCGTTGTGCGCCAGCAGGCTGTGGTGGAAGCTGCCGACATTGCCGCCGATCGATCCTGCGTAGCCATGCGCCGATCCGCTGCCGTAGTGCGAATGGCCGGCGATGTTGAGCGCCTCGGAGATCAGGTTACGCTGGAAGGTGATGTTCTTGGCACCGCGCGAGCTGAACGCCTCGTCGATGGTCCAGGAGATCGAGCAGTGATCGATGATGCAATGATCGCAGCTGGCGAAGCCCATCCCGTCCATCGTCTTGCCGGTCAGGCTGCCCAGCCGTAGGCGGACAAAGCGAAGGATTGTGTCGCGGCCTCCGAGGCCGCCGAAGGTGTAGTTGCGGATGCAGATGCCTCTGCCCGGCGCGGTCTGCCCGGCGATGGTCAGGAACTCGTTCTCGCCGCGGAAGACGAGTTTGGAATCCAGGCTGATGAGCCCGGAAATATCGAAGACAACGGTGCGCGGACCGGTGGCTTCGACCGCCTCGCGCAGCGAGCCGGGACCGGAGTCGTTGAGGTTGGTGACGTGTATCACGCGCCCGCCGCGTCCGCCGATGGCGAAACGGCCGTATCCCTCGGCGGTGGGGAAGGCGAGATGGCGGATGCGGAAGTTCCAGACATCGCCACGCGTGACCTCACCCTTGGTATCGACCGAATCGACCCGCCAGGCATAGTGAAGCAGTGAGTTGTTGGCCAAGATGGGTGCGGAGTAAGAGCCGCCTTTGACCGAAGCCAGAAAGCCCTCAGAGTCTTTCGTTGCGGCAGCGAGCTTGCGCTGGGTGGCATCGGGATCACGGTCGGAGACCATATAGACATGATGGCTGACGGCCGAGCCGGAGGGTGTCCAAGTCAGCTTCACCTTGCCGTCGTCACCGTCGGCGTGCCGCTCGTACTCCGCGGGCACGGGCTTGAGCGCTTTCTTTCGCGGGTCGGTGACATCGAGCGCGAAGCCGTTGAGCAATACGCGGTCGCCGCTGGCGGCGGCGATGCGAATCACAACGGGCTGGCCGGCCTTTGCCTCGAACTCGATGAAGGAGGTTCCCACCTCATCGTTGTGGCGGGGCTCCCTGGACGGTTCGATATCCTCGACCTTGCGGTCGCCTTCCGAAACGGTGTAGGTGCCGGCAGCGCCGCCAAGGGCGTGGTGATAGCCCACGAAGGTGTGCGGCCCGGGCGCGAGTCCTTCGAGCTGGACTTCCATCACGGCCGGTTTTCCGCCGGTGGCGACCGCGCCGTCGGCACCGAGCGTGACGCCGTGGACGACGATTGTCTTGCTGCCGGAGAGTCTGATGGATCCACCGTCTCGGCCCGCGCGCAGGGTGACGGTCACGCCGCCAAAGGATTGGCTCATGTCGCTACCCGAAGGCTGCCAGTTTTCCCAGCCAACGGTGCGCATGTCGGCGCGGCCTTCAGAGTTGATATCCACGCGCAAGGGTATTGAATCACCCAGCGGCATTATTTTGGCCACCTGGGCAATAGTTGTTGTAGACATCAGTATGCTTAACAATGGAATAAATATTGCGACTAACGTCTTAGATGTCTGTCCTCGAAAAATCATGTTTAAATTAAGCTTCTTCATGTTGTTCCTTATCATTATTCAGGCCCTGCAAATTGCCCGTTCATACGGCATCGATGCGGTTGAGGGCGAGACTGTTACACCTGTTACAGGCACATCTATAGTTTAATCACTGGTCCTTACATTTACACGGAAAGAATATTGGTCGGTGGCATTTACTGTATTGTCGGTAAAGGTAAACTTTCGCACTTTTTAGGCGATATATTTTAATGGTTTGTACACAAAAACATATCGACCATCCGATGTCTTTATTGGACTTACGATTAAGACAGGGAGGTCGATATGCACACTATATCTTCGAC
>Ga0307378_10001612_pt1 | contig 36232 bp, 22 predicted proteins | sample UN1MG_FD_202238 | JGI IMG/M metagenome (GOLD analysis project Ga0307378, IMG submission 202238) | Soil microbial communities from Risofladan, Vaasa, Finland - UN-1 | ecosystem: Environmental > Terrestrial > Soil > Coastal area > Acid sulfate soil | place: Finland: Risofladan, Vaasa | collected... | reverse complement strand
AGAAGAGCTTAACTCCCGGGCCCTCGCCGATGCCTATCTCATCGCCACCATGCCAGGGAAAACCGATGATGGGGATGTTGACCGGCATCTTGCCTAAAATCTGGCCTATGGCGTCTTTTTCCTTGCTTGGCGAAGAGTAATTGTTGTCGCCATCTTCGGCTCCGGTTATCCAGAAGGTAAAAATCTTTTTGGCAACCAGATAGTCTCGTAGATGCGAAATATCAGGGGTAGGTGAGAGAACGGCGATGGTACTGTGGTCCATCTGGGGCCAGAGGTTATCGAAGGCCCAGCTATAGGCTTCGATGTTCGTTTTCCAGCGACCTTTTAAGTCTTCCACGACCTCAAGGTTATACTCCTCGACCTGCTCGGGATAAGCAACGGGCAGGCCTTTAAGGGATGCAATCATAGTCGCGATATTAAGCGAAGCCGGGAAATCAGGATCAACGAGAATCACTTTTTTGATTTTGAATGTATCAAGAACCTGTTGAACCGACGAAAGCAGCTGCGGTTCTTTGATATAGTTGTTGTGGACAAGCCAATTGAGCCAGACGAGGTCATGCTTGGTCTTAAGGTCTTCTTTGGCTGCGGCGGTCTCGGGGGGTTTTTGCAGTATTAGGTAGAAGCGAGGGATTTGGGCATTGATTACTCCTTGAGCGGTATTGAGAAGAGTTTTGGTTTTTACATCACAATCGAAGGCATCAAATACATAGAGCCTCTCAACAGGCTGCGGGGATTGGGGATAGATAGTTTTACGTGGTCCTTTAAGCCAGACAGGTTCGATTAAAACCTCCATTTTCTTATCTTTCAATGTTTGTTGAAGACATTCTTGTGGAACTTGAGAAAATGCTATGCTTGTGATAAAAAACATCACAATGAGTAAGGCTACACAGAGATGTTTAACTTCAGCTCTTTCGAGCATTGAAACTCCTTTCTATGATTTTCATCAATATTTTGTTTTAGAATATTAACACCATCACAGCAGCAAATAAGATTTCAGTTTTCATAGTTATCTCCGATAGACGTTTTATTGTTCACTGACTATAGATACACCAAACAACTATATATTTAATCGAGCTTAATTGTATAAACGACCATCTGTTCACCTTGTTTTGGCGCTTTAATAGCCCAGTTACCATCCGGACGAAGAACTCCTGAAGGCGCCGAACAGGGCATATCTGTTGGAAAACAGTTGTCTGCTGTCACAATCCAAAGGTGGCCAGCTTGAGCGCGCATTCTCAAGTTGCTTTCATGGAATGGCCAATTAACCTCTCTCGACCATTCACCACCGTCACGCCCACCATTAACAGCGTGAAAAATAATCTCTACACCAATTTTGGACAGCTGTTGGCTCAGTTGTGTATCTGCAGGTGTACCCTGAGGATTAGCCCACATATCATTGCATATCAAACCACCAATTCTGATACCATCGAGGTCAAAGGTTCTAAGCGGTTTGGTGGCGTAGTCGTTAATTTCGCCTTGAGGCGGTTCATCGAAGTTACCACAACGAAGAATCTTGCTGTGAAATCCAAGGAAGGTGCCGTCGCCGTTATAAAACCGAATCTGGTTGTAACATAGATTATCGTCGGGTTCGACGAAACAAGTGCCCAATGCGAGAGCAAGACGCGCAGAAGCTGCCTTTTTAACAAGTTCATTCAGTCCCTTCCGCACTGCTTCTTGGTCGAATTTAGGCGTATATCCGCTGAGTGAACCTTCTGGAGTCAATAGTATATCGGCCTTTTCTGCTATGGCAAAATCAATCGCACGGTTAAGCGTCTCGATATTAGAGTGAACATCATCTGTTACAGGAATTTGAGCAGCTACCACTTTTATATATTCTTTTGACCGGACATTCTCTACACCTATAAGATGGCGTCTTTCTGTGTTAGGTAGGTTTTGTTTGCCGCATGCAGCGATTAGTAAAATAAAAATACCGATTCTTAAACTAGACTTTTTCCAGATTTGGTTCCTCATTTTGCTCTCCTACATATAGTGCAAAAAATTATCTACTCAGGAGTTTTTCCAACCACCATGTTTTAATAATATTCGACCTTTTCTACCTCAGATTCTCTTTCATCCTGTTCATTTCTTTAGGGCAGACCACACATTGGTAAGTCTATAGCTCGGTAGGGCCTGTGAACGTTTACGCCAACCCTGTAAGGGTTGGTTAAGGTTTGTAGTTCTGGCTTGTATTGCCTGAGGTGTTGAGATTGCTTCTGTCAGTTTCTTCATGAATAAACGCATCTCTTTCTTTTGTGTTTCCGTCGCAAAACCAACGCATTGGTAATCCTCCCATAGAATTCCTGGGATACCACCTTCCTCATACATTGTTTTGAACCAGGGATATAGTGCAACAAGGCAATGAGCCACGTAACCCTTCTTAGGGTTGGAAATATTATAGTCAACCTGATAATCCTTCCCATAGCGATCATTGATTACAACATCTCGCATATCGTTAAAATAAGGAAGGTACATAGGTATAATGCCCTGACTTACGCTCAGGCAAACAAGCTGTCGTAATTCGCTTGGTGTATACGGTATTGTTTGATAGTCGCAATGGAACTTGACCAGCCCAGATTTCTGGATGATTTCTGCAATGGCTGCTGTGCGACGCTGGCTGTAATAAATGTGCCTCAAGTGTGGATTGGGATCTGTCGGGTCAATACCGCTGATTAAAACGATTGAAGCTTCCGTACGAAGGCTAATCATCGCGGTGGGGATTTCTTTGCGAATTATGGCAAGCACATCACGATAGTTCTGAACGCGTAGTTCGGTTCGGAACTCATCGAGGTCCACCACAGCTTGATTCCAATCGTGGAACGGATGCAAGGGGTTGGTATATTCCCATCTGTGACCGAACCTGTTTTCCACCTGGCCCTTCTGAGGGTCGATTTCTTCAAAAGAGCCAAAGGTACTATTCCATGAAGCGTTTGTTGTTTCTATGGTGCCGTACTTTTTCTTGACCCAGTTATGAAAAGCACGCCTTTCCATTTCACCAATCGGAAAACGTGTATCTATATCATACCGCATCCAGCCACGTAAGTCCTCTGTGCCAATAGGCACATCACCTCGTTCGTTCTGGTAATAAAGGTCACCCCACCGGTGGAACTGGTAGAGCCAGACAGTAGCATTGGCAAGTGGCAAAAGAGGTTCTGCATAGTCACGCCAGTCATGCTCGCCTTGGAATTCCCTTCCAGTAATCCATACGGCGATATCACCAACATCGGAGTTGTTAAAGGGGTAGGCGCCCCAGCCTTCAACTCGCATTCCCTCTTCCCGTGCCACATCCATAAAATATTTATATGCATCGCCCTGATAATTTGATTTCGGCTTGCGCCTGTCGCGGTAGAGCGTGTCCGTGGCTGTCGTCGCTACAACGTTGATCCCGCAGTCCATCATCTCCTGTAGACGGTCGTGGATATGGTATTCAGGAAAAGGACCTAACTGCACGTTCGTGCGCATCTCAGCCATGGTTTGCGAAGCAATGATAGGCTCCCGTAGTCCGTTTTTGATGAGGTGGTTTGACATGTCACGGTTGAAGGTGACACTAAGTGAATCAGAATCAACCGCAACAGGCACCGCCGTGGATACGACGGATACAGGGTCGCTACCGACGAGCTTAACAACGACATCTTTGGTCCATGGAGCTACCTGCAGGTGGAGTTTGCCCCGGATTGTTCGCCTCTCACCGGTTGGTCTGGCGAGATGGCAGTCGAATGCGGTCATGAACTCTTCGAAGGTATGGATGAAGCGAGTGATCTTATCAGTACTACCCATGTCTGTAAGTACCTTTCGTCCTTTGGCTATGGGTACGTGACGTGGTTCGGGTTCCACCGAAAAAGGCATTTCCCAAACGAATATGGTCGGCCCATCCCACATGTTGCCGATAATGTCGGGTTTTTTGTAGCACCTATAGGTCAATCTGAACTGAAGCAAATACTCGCCGGATATCAGACCGAAGTTCTGTGGTGTCTCACTAGGTACCCTGTGGGTGGCAAAATGGATCCATGTTTCATGTGACTCGCCCGGGTACAGGTATTCCAGGTCACGGTAGTAGAGATTATGTGGCTCACCAATGAGTTCATACTTGCCCTCAGAGTTTTTACGAAGCAGATGGGGGTAGAGTTGGTAGCCTCCAAAACCTTCCGCGTCGAGGATAGTGTTTCCGGTATTAGTATAGCGGAATCTGAACCACACAAGGTCACCAGCTTCCACGACACCGGAGTGGACCAGCGGCTTCCGCTCAAAACCCGGGTATTCCATGGGCTTGTCGGACATGTCAGGCTCGAGATTGTGCCGGGCGTTAGGCTTGAGGTGGGCTGTGATGGAACCCAAGTATTCGACATCAAGGTCGATATCTCCTGGTAGAGCCAAATCGAAGAGATTGCGTCCTTGGCGGCGCGTCTCATCCTCAAATGCTACTGCTTCTACTGCGACAGGAAATTCTGGTTCCACAGCCTCTTGGTTGGTATCCCATGATAATTCATATCTGATTGGGACTACATCGTAGGCTATTGCTTGTTTGGGAACCGTAAAGCTCAGCCGGTACGGCCCGAGTTTCAATCCCCGGCGCGTGGTCACGGCGTTGTCATAACTCGCCAACTGCCCGGTGCGTTCTGCCTCCTGCCTTTGAGGGTCATAGACCAATCCGCCATCTTCATGGATAAGATATTCATGAACAGGAGCTGGCTCAGGAAGGGCATACACTTGCTGTGAAAGTAATATAAACAAAACTGTCATTAGGACCACGCGGTCAGATCGCAGTGGTTGTATCAACATACTGAGCATCTTCTTTCTCTTGTCACGCTATTGAAACTTACATATGGCTATACCGTGGAACTTTTTAGATTAAAATATCAAATCTCCGGTTTATGTCGGAAATCCAAGTCAAGCCCCATCTGGCTAAAAGTTGAACAGATTGTTTCACAGTCCTTTCGCTGCCATCTATATATACTCTTTCCATATCTCAATCATTTGTTCCACGCCTTCCCACGGTGTATCAGGAAAGATTGAGTCTACAGGATGAAGAATAAAGCGATTGGTAGGTCCAAGGACTTCAATGGCACGCTTTACTTCAATGCGGAGGCGCTCCATGTCGTGAGAAGCCAAACTTAAAGCATTTGTTCCTCCAACCAATGTTATGCGGTCACCCAGAAGTTCTTTAGCTTTTTCAAGTAAAATCCTATCTTGTATCGGGTCTACAAAATATAGAACGTCAGCACCTGCATCGGCAAGTCTGGGGCCAAGGGTTTCTAAGCCTGTAGTCATCACATACGCGAACTTCTTGCCATGTTTGTGTGACAGCGCAGCCAATTCCGCCACATGTGGATAGACATATTTGTCAAACAAATCAGGGGACCAGAAGTTCGTTGAGGAGTACCAGCCACGTTCAACGACCATATCCACACCATCGTCCATTGACGCCAATTCAGTTCGGGCATAATCCGCCTCGGCGATAATCTCAACGAGTTGCCTAAAAGCCTCAGGACTATCGATGGCCATCATAATCGCCATTTCTGCTCCAGCAAGCCACACAACCGCATCCATTCCGAATGCCGTCCAGGCCTGAACCAAAACGCCCTTCTCGTTAGCAAACCGCTTGACCTTATTCATACGCTCAGCGAACCAAAGCTTAACTTCAGAATCCGGTGCACAATACAAATGCTTAATAATCGGAATATCCGACACACTGTTTACTGCATGCTCAATCGCACGAGGGATATTGTAATCTTCTATCAAAGGGACATAATCAGGCTGAATCACCCAGCCTGCTCCGGGTTCTTCGCCGGTCTGCTGGACAGCGTGGCGAAGCCGACCGGACGGAGTCTGATATTCACGCACCAAGATAGGATACCGACCGACCTGGCCAGCAGAAATTTTAGAATCTTGCCAGCTAACTTCAACTCCCTGACTCCACGGAACCGAAACATCCAAAATGTCATCGATACCAAGCGAGAGCCAAGTATCAGCACGCTTAAAATCATCTTCCAATGTCCATGGCTCTGAAAGCGTGTGGATATGCTCCATTCGTTTAGAATACCAGTGGCTCACTTTACGCCCATCTCGTTCCCAACACAAATGTTCCGGTGCTGAAAAACCAAAACACCAATTAGTAAGAGGAACATGGTCTTTCTCTTTACCGTCAATAGCAGCTAGTATTCTTTCTTTTGAGGTCATTAAGGTTCCTCTCTTTATCATTCTTGCAATGGCGTTACTGGGAAATAAGTTATCCTGATAGGCGCACAGCCATAAGGAATCAACGTAACTTTCTCTTCTGGATTATCGTTGACAACAGGGCTTTGAGGCACATCCGGAGTTGCATCTCCATCAAGGAGTTCCCATCCATCTACCCTCTTGCCCTTGCACACTAACTCTATTGGAGGGTACTCCCAAGGATTGGAACCCTCAGGCACTTTAGGATACTTTACAGTGAAGTAGGACTCGTAAGTGCGTCTCTTTGGAATAAGGGCAAAAGGATCAGGCAATTGCAGGGGGCCTGACTTCGCTAAGTCAAAACACAAGGCATAGTTCCATGCGCTGCCCGGCCGGACCTCCCAATCCGGAAATCCGGGAAATCTCTCCTGAACCTTCTTCCAGTCTTGCTTAATCTTCAGAGAATAAACTAAAGGGCCTCGCTCCACCGCTACCGAGTCTTTGTCCCATCTCGACAGATTAATCATCATCGGCAGATTAATATCGACATTGTCACCGGAAGCCCAAAGCCTTTCTATTCTCACCATTTTGCCCGGAAGAACCGAACCAGTATATAACTTGCCATTGATCTCGATACTCGCGTCCTTGCACCATCCAGGAACCCTTAAATAAAGCGGAAATTCCACAAGTTCAGAAGACTTCAACGCAACGCGAATCTTTTCCTCAAAAGGGTAATTGGTTTTTTCAGTAATCGTTACCATTGTCCCTTTTTTACCTACTTTTGCCGATACAGTAGACGGCCCATAACACGCTGCGGCCAACCCATTATCAGGCGACGCCAACCACATCGCGTTTTTCACGTAGTTTGGATAAAGTTTATTCGCCTGGCCAACACAGCACTGAACTGCGGGATCAGCATCAGGATTAAAAAGCTGCCTGCCAGGAAGCAAAGTTGGTGCTCTACATGACGTCTTTGTACAGGCTGCTTGATTCGGAGCCGTATAATATTGCACACCTTTGCCGTCTGGTCTCCTTGACCCTTGACCCAAATTGAAGATTATCCTTTCCACGCCATCGGCATACTTCACATCCCCAGTGACGGCAAACATAATCTGCTTGGTAGCACTCCATGTTGTTTGAGTACATGTCTCGGTGCTCTTGATTGCTCCCGGTCCCCTGAGTGGCTCATCATTAGCCGGAGCGCCGTGAACCTGACCATGATACTTCTCTATCTTTTCGGCGCCCTTGATGGCGGCATTTAAATCATCCCGATTGCCGCTGTAGAGATAATAGATTGAGGGGACCATGAGCACTTCAGTCGCATCTACTCCGTGCATATCATACATGGTGTCCCTATCTAATAGAAGATTTTGAACTTGAATGTCAGAATAGTAGCGGCCCGGTGGAATGTCCTGCCCGGCCTTGTAGACCAAATCGGCCAGTTCCTTCATCTGTGGATCACCGGTTTTCGAATAAATCCAAAGAACGGGGTGGACAATAGTGGAAGCGACCGGCCACCAAATTGACCCGCCCCTCCAGGCAAGGGGTAAACGTCCCTGTTTGTCGCGCACCGGTCTGCAGTTGGCGTAGATATGCCTGAATGCCTTGTGCATAGCCGGGATAATACGAGCGTCTTTGGTGGCGGAGTAGTAAGACATCAAAGATAAGCAAAGCTGACTCTGTACGTAAATATCCCCCTCATTGCTGTACGGGTCGTCTAACCAAGCACCCATATACCCATCCGGTTTTTGTCCGGCAAGAACCTTATTTATAAACTCATCAGCTATGCCCTTGAGTCTTTCATCGTCCAAGATGTAAGCGAGCTGGACAATACCTTCTGTCCAGTAGGCTTGCTGCTCAAACGGCTGCCATTCGTCCCGGACATTGATTCTATGACGACGATTATCCCAGGTGTTCCAGAAGGTATCAGACCTGTATTCGTGAAGATGGCCGGTAATACCATCGCCCCAGGCCTGGAGAGTCATTTTGAGCCAACCTTCAGGTTCCACAGCTCCAACTGGTAATCGAATGAATCGAGGCGTTTGTACTCCTCGATACGGTTCGGCATAATGACCGCCAGCTCTGTTCTTTAGCTTAAGACCTTTTCCGAACACCAAAGCTGTAAAACTAAGTATGGTAATAGTTCCGATAATGAACAACTTTTTCATTTGATATATCCTTTGTAAGATATGATATTTTCTATATAAATTTGCAGGTTAACTACATCGAAGGATTTCAACAAGAATGCTGGCTTTCTATCACACTCTGTTGCTTCGAGTTTTTTCAGTAATCCGGAAAATCTCTCATCCAATCCGGCCACTCGTCCTCTGTGGGCCCCCCGTTAAGATCAAAATCTGGACTCCATTTCAACTTCCATAATCTTTTAAGTCCCACCTTCCTGACAGATAGATCCAAAAAAAGGCCGTTTATACTCCTCTGGTGTCGGTTGAGGCAGAACTGCCTCATTTCGTTGCCCATCCATCCGGTCCAGTCGTCCTCAATCTCGGGGGGCATGTCTGTGTGGCGTGGCCAGGCGTCAACCATAGCGCAATCCAGAAACAGCGGTATGTTACCGGCACCGTTGACGGTCAATACTCTCCAGTTATTTGCAGTTGGACGACCAAAGAATGTCTCGATCTCTGGTGGTAAATTAGCCGTCCACCCATTCGGGCCATAGCTGCCTGCATCGTAATACATGCCCTCGTACTCGATGCCCGGGATATCGCTACCAGTGCCCTCGCCTCTCCCAATGACCCAGGCTCCAAATGGGACCTGGCCCCCCAGAAGATAGGGTTTTGTGGCCGTTGGGCACACAAGTAACTTCAAATCTTTAAAGTACGGCTTAAGTGGCGCTATCCACCACCAGCCGAAACCGGCGCCCTCTCCAGGTAACTGACTGTTATTATCGTCCCCAAACATGGAAAAGACGAGCGCCCATTCGTGCAGATTTGACTGACACAGAACCGCCTTTGACTGTTTCCTTACCCGTGCCAGCGCCGGCATCAATATGGACATCAACAATGCTATAATGGCAATCACTACCAGCAGCTCAACGAGTGTAAATCCGCTTGGAAGTCTTTTGCTTGCAGCGTTACGAACCTTTTTTCTTAACGACTTATTAAAGTTCGTCCCCTTTGTCATAATCGTACTCCTTTTTTCCTATTAGCCTTTATTTCCTGACAATTCTGTTACTGGGAAACAGGTTATCCTGATCTGTGTGCAGCCATAGGGAACCATCACAATCTCCTCCTCCGGGTTATTGGTGATAACAAGACTTTGAGGCACATCGGGGGTTAAATCTTTATAAGGACCTACATTAAAAAGTTCCCATCCATCTACCTTCTTCGCTTTGCAGCTTAACTCGATTGGAGGATGCTCCCACGGATTGGAACCCTCAGTCGCCTCAGAACATCGAACGGTAAAATAAGAATCAGGTGTACGGTCCCTATTAATCAACATATAGTCTCCGCGACCATGGCCATCCTGCTCCAAACACAAAGCGTAGTTCCAGGCGCTGCCCGGCCGAATTTCCCAATCCGGAAAACCCGGAAATCTCTCACCCACTTTCTTCCAATTGTGTTTTATCTTCAGAGAATAAACTAAAGGGCCTCGTTCCACTGCTACTGAGGCCTTATTCCATATCGAAAAGCGGATTTTCATTGGCAGATTTAGTTCAACTTTATCACCGGATGCCCAAAGCCTGTCTATTTTCACTATTTTGCCAGGAAGTACCGAATCAGTATGCAACTTGCCGTTGAGCCTGATACTTGCGTCCTTGCACCATCCCGGAACTCTTAGATAAAGCGGAAATTCCACAGCTTCAGAAGACTTCAACGCAAAGTGAATCTTTTCCTCGAAAGGGTAATTGGTTTTTTCTGCAATTGTTACCATTTTCCCTTTTTTACCTACTTTAGCAGTCACAATGCTGGGTCCGTAACAAACTGCCGCCAAACCGGCGTCAGGTGATGCCAGCCACATGGCATCCTTCACGTAGTTTGGATAAACTCTATTTGATTGCCCAATGCAGCACAGAACCTTTGGGTCACCGTCGGGACAGAACATCGCCCTGGTACTTTCGAAATCGGGCGCCCCAGCTGACGTTCTCGTGCAGGCTGCCTGATTTGGAGCACTATAATACTGTATGGCCTTGCCGTCTGGCTTCATTGACCCTGGAGCGGCATTAAAGACTATTTGCTCCACCCCATCGGCGTACTTTACATCCCCGGTGATGCTGAACATAGTCCACTTGGTGGCGCTCCATGTCGTGTGACAACCAGTTTCGGTGTCGTTGACAGTTCCCGGCTCCCTGAGTGACTCCTCTACAACTGGCGAACCATGGACCTGCCCGTGATATTTATCTACTTTTTCAATGCCTTTTATACTTGCATTCAAATCGTCCGGATTGCCACTATAAAGATAATAAATTGCTGGGATTCTGAGCACTTCAGTCGCATCCACGCCGCACATGTCGTATAAAGTGTTTCCCTTTGACAAAAGGTTTGAGATTTGCATGTCAGACCGCCGGCCGGGTGGCGCTATTTCTTGAGCGGCTGTGTAAACCAATTTAGCAAGAGACAGCAGTTGTTCGTCGCCTGTCTTCGAATAGGTCCAAAGAATTGGATAAATGATGTGGGAAGCACTCTGCCATTCATATGACCCGCCACGCCAGGCCAAAGGTAAACGTCCCTGCTCGTCCGGTACCGGCTTGCAATTCGCATAAATATGCCTGAATGCATTCTGCATCGCCGGAACAACCCGAGCGTCTTCAGTAGCTGAATAGTAAGACATTAAAGACAGGCAGAGCAGACTCTGTACATATATTTCCCCATCATCACTGTAAGGATTACTTGGGCGGTGGCCTATATAACCATCCGGATTTTGTCCCTCGAGAACCTTATTTATAAACTCGTCAGCTACGCCTTTGAGTCTCTTATCATCCAGAATGTAAGCGAGCTGGACCATTCCTTCCGCCCAATAGGCCTGCTGCTCAAACGGCCACCACTCCGCAGCGTAATGCCCTTGTTTGTTCCTAAAAGAACGGTTATCCCAGGTATTCCAAAAGGTATCAGACCTGTATTCGTGAAGATGGCCGGTAATGCCATCCGCCCATGCCTGGAGCGAACTTTTGAGCCATCCTTCAGGTCTCACAGCACCAACCGGCAGCGGAATAAACTTGCGGGCTTCAACACCGGGATATGGGGCAGCATAATGCTTCCCGAATCCCAAAGTTGCTAAACTCATTGAAAAAATAATTGCAGTTATAAAATTCTTCATTTTGACAAAACGGCCCTTGACTGAATTCTTCACCAATACAGTTAATCAGCACAACACACTTTTTTCGGGGCCTATACGAAACCAATCGGTATAGGCCCCGAAAACTTTTACAAATCATCGGTTGACCACATTTTTAGTGGCGTAGCAACTTTGATTACGGCCAAAAATCTTCCTCGAGCCACGTATCTGCCATCATAGCAAAGTCATTTAAGTTGACCTTCCTCTGCAACAGTGGTTCTTCATTGTATGGATTAGCAGGTGAAGGTACCGGTTGGTAGAGAATGGATAGCCCCATAGCGCCCACAATCTCAGCTTGTGACGACAGTGCATGGTCATAGATGCGGACTTCATCCATGTAACCTGGCCAGTTCTCCCCGTAGAAGATATTCCCGTAGCCACCGATTAAAAGGGGCCCGGTGCCTTCAAAGATGCGTCCGTAATCGTCAGGTAAGTCCAAATGGCCCACCTCTACGGCGTCTATATACACCGCACTGTAACTATTAACGTCATACACTGCCGCGATGTGATGCCACTCGCCATCGTCAAACGTTATATCAACATAAATCTCGTTGTCTGAAGCATCGCCCCACCCCGTTCCCCAGGCGGGAACGAAGGCCCAGCGGACTTCATTACCCAAGCCTTCCAGCGACCATGTCATATAAGGTTCTCCACCAACGGAATCAGAGCGTTTGTTGACGAAGCCATGCCAGCCCTCTGGGATAGAACCATCGGTCTTAGCCCATAACGCCACTGTAATTGAGCCGGTGATGTCAGCCCAAGTGGGAGGATCGTCGATATCACTTCTAACTCCATTGCAGTCAACATAGTCGCCGTCTTGGCCGCCTAACAGCAGTACCTTGCCTCTGGTCGCATCGTTATATACAACTGCGCTGCCATATGGCGTGCCGTCGGCGTCGCTGCCAGCCGTGCCGCTGTTGAGGAAGTTGTCCTCAAACTCATATCGAGCAGGAGGACCGGGATCGGGTGGTGTTGCCACAATGTTAGCATCGGAGACAAGCCAGTCCCGGGCCATTACGGCGAGGTCATAGCTATCGGTAATGCAGTCACCGGTGAAGTCTGTCAATACAAGCTCGGGAAGGCATCTAGACTGAACAAGCTCGATCTCATCGAAATAAACCCATCCTGTACCACCGTCGGGGGGTGTCATCGCACCACGCACTCCCACACCAAGATAGACCTTGGAAACATTGGCAAGGTCTACACCTGCGCTGTTGAAGTCCTCAAGGTCAATATTCCACTCTATCCATTGTTCCGTGAGTGTAGCGTTAGGGTCGTCATACGCAACTACTGCAACATTTGTATCGCTGTCCTCTATGACGATGTAAATCGGCTGGGGTGAATTTGCCAATTCGCCTCGGAAGGGAACTATCAATGCCCTGCTGTCACAGGCTTTCCAGTTGGTTCCGACTTCCAAACTCGAAGCCAATGCTTTGATCTCAGAGTATTTCCTTTTGTCTGCTCCGACTTGATCATTGACATAATTTAGAACCATCGACTTCGGGCCGGCCAGCACGAAATCTGGGGCTGTTTCTAAGAAGACTTCGGCTTTTGTGTCGAAGTCAGGGAAGGACCAGTAATCAAGCCAGACAGCTCGAAGGGCATCATCGCTGGCGTAGTCGTCAAAATCATCCACGTTAATATGGGTCCCCGTCCAGAACCACCAGACATCGCCTGGCCACTGTGGTAGGCCCGAATCATTAACTTCATCAACCCGCCAGTAATAGTCTTCGTCCGCTGTAAGGCATGACAAAGCATAGCTGTTACTGTCGAAGCGGCCGATATATATGCCCGAAAGATCTGTTATATCGGCAGCGGCCACGGCAGCTTCATCGATGCCTAAGTACAAATCGTGCTCATTCGCATCAACACCCGGGATCCAGCCAAGGTCAACACTTAAATAGGGCACATTTCCTGCCGTATTAGCCGGGCTTGGATTATAGGCAGTTCCGCCGGTAGTGAAACTCCAGACCGCCCCTTCGTTGATTCCGCCGCTGTCGTTTACATCGACGCGCCAGAAATATTGGGTCGTGTAATCCAGATCAGGCTCAGGATCGTAGTTAGGTTCGGTTCGGTCTGCGGCAATGGGACTCTCACCCGAAAAATTCGGGTCTGTGCCCAGGTACACATCATAGGTGGGGCTAACAACATCCGGGGGAAGGCCCCAGCTCAACACCCTATGCGGGTTAACATGAACGGCTCCATCTGACGGCCTTGGGTCCCATGCATAACCGGGGGCAACCACTTGCACGGCGGTGTTACCACTCTCGTCGAGATAAGCCTGCACGCCGGTACCGGTAATGCGTCCGCCAGTGATGTAGGCTTCCATCTCTGATACCACATCACCGCTCAGAATTATCTTGCCCGTTCCATTGGGGTCGAATTCGACCACACTGTCACCGCTGTATATGGACAGACCACCTGCCATAATGGTTCCACCGTCTACGTGAAGTTCCCCGGCAATGTATTGGTTATCCTGAGCCCATCCCCCACCTACATAGACATATCCGCTTACCCCCACACCATACCCCGGACCTTCTTCGTCAACATCCAGACTTCCGTTGGTTATCGTCAGATGGGCGGTGCCTTCGGTCCAATCGCCGATCCACACTATCATAGCCTCAGCACCATGGTAATCAATGACCGGCCAATTAGGACCTGCTGATGGGTCTATCCAAGCATTGTCAGTAGAAGTAGGAGGGCCGGGGTCCAAGTCCCAGTTACATGGGTCACTCCAGAGGTTACTATCAGCCCCAGTCCAGTTAACATGCTCAGCCAAGGTGGTACCGGTCAGACCCAGTACCAAAACTAAAGTTACTAAATATACTAATTTTTTACACATAACATTACTCCTCCTAAAAAAAATATTAATTTGTTGGTCTTAAATGAAAAAAACCATTATTTCTAAAGAGCGCAGATAACCTTCACTCTAACAAGAAGCTTCTTAAACTTGTACCTGGAGCGAACTCCCGCTCAAATAGGTCACTACTTCTCATTCTGCGCTCGAATGAACATGCGCCAACACCAGCACATATCCGATATCTAACATAGTCGTTTTTTTTTATGCTAAAGTCAACACCATTTTGTGTTTTATTTTCGCCATTTCGTACAGAAACTGCATGCTAGCTAAGAGCACGATAGCTTCTAATTTCTCAAGGAGGGAAGAATCTTTCTTTGTGGGATGTGAGCACTTTTGAGTATTTTAGCCGTTATTTTAGCGATTTCCTGCATTTTTTTCATTTTCTCATAAACTTTTGCAGGTTTTTCGCGTTTTTTTGACTTTTCCCTCGCCTTGCGCGTTTGATTAGCAAAAAATCCTTTTATAGCAACACTTAAACAAAAAGCAAAGGTATGTTAGGGAATTCGGCACTTGATTCTATTTTTACTTATTTCTTGCCGTAGAGCTTACGATAGTCTTTCAGGCTGATTCCCTTCTCCTGCCGAAAATACCGAGCTATGTGAGAGGCACTTGAGTACCCCAAAGTGAATGCGATCTCCGATACCGACAGATTAGTATTCATCAGCATCTGAACAATATGCTCAACACGAGCGCGTCTAATTTCTTTGTTTGGTGAGTGGCCGATGGACCTGCGAAACCGCTCATATAAATTAGTACGTGATATTGCCACCGCTTCCACCACATCACGGACTTGAATCGGCTCCTTGGAATGTTGGCGGATGAAGCGCAATGCCTTCACTACGTCATGGTCCTTCATTGCCAAAATATTGGTTGATTGTCTGGTCACAACATGCGTGGGGTACATAATTATATTTATATTTTCTTTTGGTTTTTTTTCGCCGGCCATCAGTTTATGTAACAATTCTGCAGCTTCATATCCTGCCTTTTCAGAGTTAAGGGCTATACTCGAAAGTGGCGGGTCTGATAAATTACAAATGAGGTCGTCGTTATCAACCCCGATAATAGCAACTTCCTCAGGTACATGCAGGCCTGCAATTTTACAAGCCTCGATGACGTGTCGACTGCGGTCATCATTGCAAGTCATAAGCCCAATCGGTTTGGGCAGTGACTTTAGCCAATCGGCCATAATAGTTTGTTCCTGTTCCCACAAACGCGTTAATTTATGACGTGGACGATCCCAGATTTGGGGCTGGAAACCAGCTTCTGCAAGTTTTTTACTAAAGCTTTCCCTTCGTTCCACTGACCAATCCAAAGAGGCAAAACCACAAAAAGCGAACTGCTGGAATCCACAGTTAACCAAATGCTCAGCCGCCATTCTCCCAATTGTGACATTATCAGCGATGATATTGGGCACCCCCGGGACTTGGTTTTTGAAAGCAACAGCGATAAAGGGCAAACCCATCGCGATTATTTCTTTGTCTTTCTTATTGTCAGAGACACGGGCGATGATACCATTGACATGCCAGTTTTTCATCCGAGGTAGAGACCGCTCCTCCCCTCCAGGCTCACTGTAGAACGCCCATTGTTCATGTAAGTGAGAATATTTGACAATTCCACGCAGTAATCCCCTGCCATATGCCCTTGAGGATTCAATCAGCAATATAACCTTTGGAATCGTAACCATATCTATAGCATATACTTCTCGTGTAAGACCGAACCGGGTTTTAAATTCGGATAAACTTTGGACTCCATATTCCGAACAAATTCACACCGTAACAAAGCAAAATTACCAAGGGTAGCCAATCCTAACCTTCCAAGGCACCACTTCTGTACGAAATGGTTGATTTTAAACACAAAGTGGGGTTTACGCAACTCTAAAAACAAGCTATAATTTAGGTTTTAGCAAAAAAAAATAGAAAAAAAAGTTGCTTTGAAGCTATGTCATAGCCCAGCAGGGCAAAACAACAAGCTGGGACTCGCCCAAACTGTTAGGGTTTTCTTAAAGGTAGAAGAGCATTTTTTACAGAGGAACATCGATATGAAAGGGGAAAATAAGCCTGCCAAACAAAAGGATGAAAAGATTTCCAGGCGTAATTTTATGCGTGGTGCTGCAGCAGCATTTACGATTGTTCCCCGCTACGTCTTAGGGGGTCCCGGCCATACTGCCCCAAGCGAAATGCTTAATGTAGCGATTATCGGTGCTGGCGGCATGGGTACAGTTAATACAAAAGCGCTCCTTGTGGGTGCCCTAAGTGAAGACGAAATGCGAGAAAGAAATGCTCAAATCGAAGATGACCTGCACGAGCACTCTGGTGTTAGGGTGGTTGCCGTCTGCGATGTTGATGCGAATAATCGTGACCGTGTGAGGGACATGGTGAATGAAAAGTACGGCAACAAGGATTGTGTCACATACAACGACTTTCGCGAAATGCTTACCAGTGAGGACATTGATGCTGTTGTAGTGGCCACACCGGACAATACTCATGCCGTAGCCACAATGGCAGCAATCAGGATGGGCAAACATGTGTACTGTGAAAAACCGCTGACACATGATGTTTTTGAGGCCCGTAAAATCACCCAAGCAGCTCAGGAAGCCAAGGTCGCCACACAAATGGGGAACCAGGGTCAGGCATCTGAAAAGACCCGTCTGATATGTGAATTTATCTTGGACGGTGCAATCGGTCCGGTTCACGAGGTACGCGCCTGGTGTGATGCTAAAATCTCACCTCGCGGGATTGACCGTCCCAAGGAAACACCACCGGTGCCATCAACACTGGATTGGGATTTGTGGCTTGGCCCAGCACCTTATCGACCCTATCATCCATGCTATCATCCATTCAGCTGGCGCGGGTGGTGGGATTTCGGAACGGGAGTTTTAGGAGATATAGGTTGCCATGTTTTTCATCCGATTTTTAAGGCCTTGAAGCTGGGGCATCCGACGAGTGTAGAAGCTAGCTCCTCCGGAGTCAATTCTGAAACGGTGCCACTTGCATCAATTGTGCGTTACAAATTCCCTGCCCGCAGTGAAATGCCACCGGTTACATTGACCTGGTATGATGGAGGATTGATGCCTGCTCGGCCGGAAGAACTGGAAGAGGGCCGGAACTTAAGTGGTGGTGCGTTGTATATCGGTGACAAGGGCAAAATGATGGGCCACAGGCTGATACCCGAATCGAAGATGAAGTCATACAAACGACCGCCGAAAACTCTTCCCAGGTCAGTTGGGCATTACAAAGAATGGATTGAGGCCTGCAAGGGAGGTAAACCGGCAGGTTCTAATTTCGACTTTGCTGGACTCGTTACAGAAGTAGTTCTACTAGGTAATATTGCTCTGCGTACGGGCAAGAAGGTGCAGTGGGATGCGAAGGAGATGAAAGTTGCCAATATCCCCGAGGCAAATAAATATATTCAGCGTCAGTATCGCCAGGGATGGATCTTGTAGTTGTCGCAGACTCTCGAGACGACACAGGCCTCTACACGGCATATAGAACAAAAGAAGATTGCTGTCGATTTGCTGAAAAAGACAAAATCACCGATAGCAACTAATGTTTTTGAAAAGAGTTCTAAAATATGTCAAAATATACTGATTACTTTTCCACTAATGATTTTTCTATTCCTAAAACCATGCTGGCACTGGTTGCCACAGGTGCCGGGTTTGAGAATCTACAACTAACAAAGATCCCCGTTCCGGAAATCGGTCCGGATCAGCTTTTAGCCCGTGTCGATGCAGCAGGAGTGTGTACGAGTATTTTAAAGCTGATTGATCAGGGCAAAAAGCACATATTCATAAATGGTTGGGACATGAAAAAATGGCCTGTAATTCTCGGTGATGAAGGGTCAGTCACATTGGTAAAAATCGGAGATAATCTTAAGGACAAATACAAGATTGGCCATCGATATGTCATTCAACCAGCTGTGGATATTGCCCCGCTCCTGCATCGCAAAAGATACAAAAACAATGCCGAAGGTATGTGCAAATGTGCTGTTGGATACACTCTTGGGGGCCATCTAGCTCAATATATTCGTATTCAGGAAGAAGTGCTAAAAGGACAGTGCTTGCTTCCGTTGCCGAATGATAATTTGCCTTACTTTGCTGCTTCGATGGCAGAGCCTATAAGCTGTGTTTATTCCGCTCAACAGCGTAATTATCATATTATAAAAGATGGCCCAAACTCTGGACGTAAGCCTCACTTGGGGCTATTACCTCATGGTTTAGTTGTAGTAGTTGGTGCAGGTCCTATGGGTAGAATGCATGCTGAGCTGGCGCTTAGATTCAGCCCTTCTTTTCTGATTGTTACTGCTCGAACTCGTCCCCGTCTGGATTTGACCATGAAAATCCTCGGAGAAAAGGCCAAAGAAAAAGGTACAAAGCTAATTTGTGTAACGGCTGACAAGCTGTTCGATAAGGTAAAAGATCTTTCTGGAGGAAAGGGTGCTGATGACATTATTCTTGCCGTCGGCATAGCGAAAGTCCAGCAAAATGCCCTTGGTCTGCTTGCAAGAGGAGGAGTAGCCAATCTTTTTGGAGGCCTGCCTCGAGGCAACCATATACTCGAGCTTGATACATTAGCGGTTCACTATGATGAAATCAAGGTTGTTGGCTCAAGTGGTGGAGAACCGAGTGACATGGCTGCCACATTGAATGCGATAGCTTCTGAGGAGATAGACCCGGGTAATTACGTGGCTGCCGTTGGTTCGCTGGACAATGCAATTGAGGTGCTTAAGATGATTAGACAAGGAAAAATCGACGGCAAGGCGATCCTTTACCCGCATATCCGACAAACGTCTTTACAAGCTGTTGATTATTGGAGCAAGGGGCGAGAGCAAGATTTTTTGAATAGCCACATGCAACGAGAAAAAATTTAGTGGACCATATTATTGTACGCTGAAATTCGTCAAAAGATAAGCTTAAATATTTTGTAATTTTACACTAGCATATTGCTAAGGAGAAAGATAGTGAGTGTAGATGTTTTGGTTCTGAATACCGCAGTGGTCGACTTCAGGAGGAGTGACTTTGAATTTGTCGATGGGTTAGTGGGTAAAGGAGGATTAGCTAAGTGCAAAACCAAAGACATGCCGAGTTATTCTCAAGAACAATTGAACCAATGGATAAAACAAGGTTTTGCCACTGCTGGCGGACCTGGTAACACAGCTCCTTTAATTGCGAAAACTGGCCTGAAAGTGGCTGTCGGAGTCAACCTCGGCAAAGGAGATTTTGACGGTTTAGACGCCCAAGGACGCTATTTTTATGACATAATGGTCGACAATAACATTGATATGTCCGAGACCTATATCCACCAGCAGTTGCCCACCGGCATCACTTTTATTCATGAAAAAGGTGGCAAAGAGCGGGAAGGAATAGCCTATTTTCCCAACGCAAATAATGATTTTGATTTTGAGCATTTTAAGCAAGCAGTAACCCGCTTAAATCCTAAAATCCTTTATTATATGTATTCCGGCCTGTCAGACAAAGGTGACGCCAACAACGGCAGGGATCTAGCTGATTTTATCAAATGGTCTCGCTCGCAGGGGATTGTCAGCATTGTTGACAGTCATACCCTCGCAGGTGAACCCCACAAGCTGATTAGTTCGGGCACCCCTGTAGCTGAATACAAACTTCTGATGCCGCTTTTGCCTGTGGTTGACCTATTCTTTACTTCTTCCGACGAGGCCAAGATTATAGAAAATACTCTTAGGAGTCCGCGTGATTGGACCGCGTTTGATGAGGTTGAAACAAACTTGCACTTTTTGGACTTTTTGACCAAGCGATTCTGGAAAAACGACAGCAGGACTAAAATGTTTGGCGTCACCGTTACCAATGGAGCTTATGAAAAGCATATGCTGCCGGATGGCTCAGTCAAAGGCCCAACCAAGATAGAATCCAATTTTATGGCTGGCGATGTCATTGACCTCATAGGTGCGGGCGATTCGTTTAGAGCCGGCCTGGTTGCTTACATCACTCACAACCTGGATGAGTTTACAACTGGGAGCATGAACTTCGCTGAAGCCATCCAGACAGGAAATCTCTTCGCAGCTCTCTTTATTAAAGCCCCACTTCATGACAGGTATCACAATATAAAAAGTTATGAGAAAATAGCTAACGTGGTGCGTGGTGGCATGTCGTATGCAACATTTTATGATTTGATGGCCGAGTTAAGCGAAGACAGCAGATTCATTGGCAAATAACGCTTTAAAGCCAAACAGCGGAAAGTAGAACTTCTGATTAGGAAATTGCAGTTCTTACAGAACAGTAGCCATTCGGAGCTTTGTAAGTACACCGGCACAATATTATGAGACAGCACGTTTTCACAGGATTTGGTTTTGGCCCGATTCAAGGCGGTCTGTTTGCAGGCGAGGCGTTTCAAAGTGGCAACTTCAGCCGTATTGTTGTCGCCGAAATAGACCAAAACCTCATTGATGCTGTCAGGGCCAACAACGGAACATATTTTGTAAATGTCGCAAAAACCGACGGCATTCAAATTATGAAATTCGACAATATCGAACTGCTCAACCCCAATGTTGACAACGACAGAAATGTCCTGCTTGACGCCCTGAGCGAATCAACCGATATAATAACCTGCCTGCCTTCGATATCATATTATACTATGGGAGACAAAAACGTCGCGGCCCTGATTGGCGAGGGCCTGCACAGCAGCAAGGCCTCTGCTAAAGTTATCTACGCTGCCGAAAATCATAATCACGCAGCCCAAATACTTAAAAGCGCTGTCGCCAAAGAAATGGGAGCCGTTCCTGGCAACAACGTGCAGTTTCTCAACACAGTTATAGGCAAAATGAGCAGGGTTGTTACCAACCCAGCTGAAATCGAACAGTTGAAGCTGACGCCAATTACCCCTGAGCTGAACAGAGCATTTCTGGTTGAGGAGTTTAACCGAATACTTGTCACGCGATGTATGCTCAAGAATTTCAGGCCCGGCATTCGAGTTTTCATTGAAAAAGAAAACCTCCTCCCCTTTGAAGAAGCAAAACTCTATGGCCACAACGCCATTCATGCCTTACTCGCCTACCTCGGCAAGGTCAAAGGTTATGAGAAAATGACCCAACTCAAGCAAGATAGCAAAATTATGGAAATCGCCCGGGGTGCTTTTCTACAAGAGTCTGGGGCGGCTTTGATAAAAAAATACGCAAATTTAGATGATGAGCTTTTTACCAAAAAAGGTTATAAAAAATATGCCGAAGACCTATTGGAACGGATGACTAATCCGTTCCTCGCCGATACCGTTGAGAGAGCCGGGCGCGACTTGCTGCGAAAACTCGCCTGTAATGACCGGATTTTTGGTACAATGACCCTGGCCCTGGAACACGATATCGAGCCACACAACATGGCGATGGGTGCAATAGCCGGTATTGCTATATTACTGGAGAAGGCAGAAGAAAACAACTTGCCATTGGACCTGCGTTTTGGTCCCTGGCAAAAACTCGACAGCGCAAAAATCGAAAAAATTCTTAACTGGATTTGGAACAAAAATACAGGAGAGTATGCTAATGAACTAATTAAATACGTTCGGTTTGCACAACAACGGTTGGAAGTTTTATTAAAAACATAAAACTCGCTTCAAAGGAAAACTGCCGGTTAACTTTGCAGGGCCCTTAATACCAGCTTTGAAAAATATAATTACAAATTCGAAGAACTAAATGAAAGATATGAAGAAAAACGTCAAAAAGAAAAACGAGGAAATTTCCCGGCGCGATTTTATCAACAGTGCGGCTGCTGCCATTGGAGCAATAAGTTTTCCATATATTGTTCCCTCATTAGCGTTGGGGCTAACCGGAACTGTCACACCAAGCAACCGGATTGTGATGGGCTGTATCGGGATGGGGGGTCAGGGTACATATAACATGAGTTCATTTCTGGAGAATGCAAACGTTCGGATATCTGCAGTTTGCGATATTGAAGCCAGCCATCGTAACAGTGCCAGAGATATTGTCAACAAAAAGTACGACAACAGGGATTGTGCCACCTACAATGACTTCCGCGAGCTGATATCCCGGAAAGATATCGATGTGGTGGTCATTTGTACCCCGGATCATTGGCACGGGCTGATTTCTGTGGCTGCGGCTAAGGCGGGTAAAGATATTTACTGTGAAAAACCACTGGCGAACACTATTTCTGAGGGCCGGGCGATTTGTGAGGCAGTGTGCCGCTATGGGCGCGTGCTGCAGACCGGCAGCCACGAGCGGTCCAACGACAGTGCACGCTTTGCGTGTGAGCTGGTTCGTAACGGCCGGATCGGCAAATTAAATACTATCCGAGTCAACATGCCAAACACCGACCCTCATCATGCCATAATCATCGATAACTCATCGGCCATGCCGGTCATGCCAATACCGGAGGGATTTGATTATAACATGTGGCTTGGACCTACACCATGGGCTCCCTATACAAAGATGCGCTGTCATTTCTGGTGGCGCTTTATATTGGACTATGGCGGAGGAGAAATGACCGACCGTGGTGCTCATATTATCGATCTGGCACAACTGGGTAACGATACCGATAACACCGGCCCGATCGAGATAATCGGCCGTGGGAAGGCCCCTCCTGATGGTTTGTATAACACCTTTATGGAATACGAGTTTGAATGCAGATACGACAATGGAGTTCGGCTAATTGGTGCGAGCAAAGAGCCCCGAGGGCTGAAGTTCGAGGGGACTGACGGTTGGGTCTTTATCCACATCCACGGGGGACGGCTTGAAGCTGAACCGAGATCCCTGTTGAAAGAGTCCATTGGTCCCAATGAAATTCACATAGGCCGCAGCCCTGGGCACCATCAGGATTTCATTGATGCTGTGGGAACACGCCGCCAGCCAATAGCACCTGCTGAGGTTGGTCATAGAACAGCTACCATCTGTCATTTGGTCAATATAGCTATGCTGACCCAACAAAAACTGAAATGGGACCCTGAGAACGAACAAATTATTAACAACCCAAGTGCCAACCGGATGTTGACCCGGCCGATGCGCAGCCCGTGGCACCTATAGCGTCTCTTAAAGAATAAATTCTTATGCTTGATATTTGGAAAAATTGGGAAATGAGGGGACACCCCTCGGAAAGGAGCAGAAATGAAATCATGGAGCACGATCGCCTTATTCGTTGGATTAACTGTCGTTCTGGGGCAACTTGTTGGATGTAGTTCCAGTCGTACCATTATGCCTTTTAACGGCGAAGACCTTAATGCGTGGGAAGTTAGAGGTGACAAGGCTAAAAGCAAGTGGGCCGTCGGGATTGCTGAGATATCAACTGCCAACCCGAAGGCACTTCTAGTCAAGAAGGGCAAAGGTGAAATGATAAACACCCCACTACACCATGAGGACAGCCTCGATTTATACTCCAAAGACAAATTTGGCGATTGCCGTATCGAATTGGAATTGATGGTACCTAAGGGTTCCAATTCCGGTATCTATGTTATGGGTGAATATGAAATTCAGGTGTTGGATAGTTACGGCAAGGAAAAGATGGGTGAAGGTGACATGGGTGCGATTTATGGTGCTGCACCACCTCCTTTTAACGCGTGCAGGAAGCCCGGCGAATGGCAGAAGTACGTGATTGAATTCCTTGCTCCGAAGTTTGATACCAATGGCAAGAAGATTGCCAATGCCAAATTTATCAAGATTGAACTCAATGGCAAGATTCTCCACAAAAATCTTGAAATGCCTGGCCCTACGCCCGGCGGCGTGACTGGCAAGGAAACTTCCACCGGCCCGATTATGTTTCAAGGCAACCACGGCCCCGTTGCGTACCGGAATATCAAAATAACACCTCTGGAGAAATAACTATATATTGCGAGCGAAGCATAGAGCGTATTGTACTCTGTGTGAACTCTGGACGTACAGCCCTCTTGAAATTCCATTGGAATTGGTTGTCCAATAATTAGTGAATTTAATATCTATCGAAGATAATTTACCTTGACTAATGTACTGAATGTGTGATTTTATTTTAACAGTTACACTGCCTGTGATGCTTTTATCAGGGAGACAAGTGTGAGATATCTGAATTATTTTGACTACGTTCTTATCGGCGTATATTTCTCAATACTTATTGTCTTAGGTCTTTACCTTAAACGGAAAGCGTCAGCCAGTTTGGAAGACTATTTTCTTGGCGGACGAAAACTGCCCTGGTGGGCTCTGGGCATTTCAGGGATGGCATCATTTCTGGACATCACAGGGACAATGCTCATCGTTTCATTTCTTTTTATGCTCGGACCACGAGGGTTGTTTATTGAGTTCAGAGGTGGAGCGGTGCTGGTTCTGGTCATTTGGATGCTTTGGTCGGGCAAATGGCACCGCCGTTCAGGGTGCATAACCGGAGCTGAGTGGATGAGTTACCGGTTTGGGGATGGCTTTGGCGGTCAGTTTGCCCGGATAGCCAGAGCCATTGCGGAAATGGTATTTGCCATTGGTATGCTGGCTTATCTAGCAAAAGGAGTTGGTCTTTTTCTTGCAATGTTTCTGCCATTTTCACCGCTTGTTTGTTCACTGGGCATGATTGGTGTCGCCACTGTATACACTATGGCCTCCGGTTTCTATGGAGTCGTATTCACCGATATGTTACAGTCTGTAATTATTTTAATTGCAGTGGTCAGTATCTCGCTTATAGCCGGCTTAAAGGTAACAGACACCCACAGTCTGGCGGCCCTGGCTCAAGAGGTAACCAACAGTTCCGAGTGGTTAAGTTCGGTTCCCAGTTTGCATACTTCGATGCCAAAGGGGTACGAGGTCTACCAGAATCTGTTCATGTTCACTGTTTTCTACCTGCTCCGTAATATTTTCTTTGGTATGGCCCAGGGAGATGACCCCAAGTATTTTGGTGCCCGTAATGACCGCGAATGTGGAACTTTAACGTTCCTGTGGACCTCCCTAATGATGTTTCGCTGGCCAATGATGATGGGATTTGCGGTTTTGGGACTTTTTATGGTCAAAGAAACATTCCCCGACCAGGCGGTGCTTTTGCCGGCGGCTGAGTTGGTCAAGCAACATGTTGGGCAGACTGACCAAAGTCGCTGGGCGAATGCATTAGCTGGCATCATAAATAATCCGCAGAGTTACTCAGTGGAATTAATCTCTGGTCTTGAGAATCTCCTTGGGCAAGACTGGAGCAGCAAGCTCAATCTGCTGAGTTTTGAAGGCACGGTCGACCCTGAGCGGATTCTTCCGGCGGTTATACTATTCAGTATTCCCAAGGGTTTACGCGGGATGCTTTTAGTGGCATTAATTGCCGCTTCGATGTCAACTTTCGATTCAACGGTGAACAAAACTGCTGGATTTTTCACACGAGATATATACCAGCGTTATCTGCGCCGCAGGGCTGGTAACCGTGAACTCATCTATGCCAGTTGGGCTTTTTGTGTGATTTTGGTTACTTTGGGTTTTCTGTTTGCCTACACGGCCAAGAACATTAATGACATCTGGGATTGGGTCGTCATGGGTCTTGGGGGAGGACTGCTTGTTCCATTATTTTTGCGTTTATACTGGTGGCGTTTTAATGGTAGCGGCTTCGCCATCAGCATGGTGATGGGATTGTTTGGTTCTGTTTTTATGAGAATTTTGACCCCCTATTTGATTGTGCATTGGCAATTTTGTGAGGTATTGACCGACCCAAGATGGCAGTTTGTGATTATGCTTGGAGTCGGTCTTTTCGGTGCTTTGATTGGAACCTATCTGACCCGACCAACCAACCCTAAGGTGTTGGAGCATTTTTATAAAACGACTCGCCCTTTCGGTTTTTGGGGACCCCTGAAGCATACCATCTCTGGGGAAGTTCGTGCCGCGATGGTGCGTGAACATCGTAATGACTTGTTTGCCGTACCTTTCGTTCTTGGCTGGCAAATTACCCTATTCTTATTGCCGATGCAGTTGATTGTTCACGCCTTTGGCACATTCTGGATTACCCTCACAATTTTCATTATATCCCTGGTCGGAATATATTTCTTCTGGTATAGGAATTTGCCCCCGACATCAGAAAATAAGAACAATCCTTTACTAGGAGTGTAGCTTTGGCAGGTAACTTTCTTGATTTTGTCATTGTCTTTATGAAGATTAGAGAAATTATAAGCTATAGTCAGGTTACGCCAAACCTTGTGGTGATTTTAAGACAGTCTCTTGCGAGTCAATCATCAATTTCGTACGAGAATGCCTAATTTTGTGAACGAAGAATTAACTTGGAGGTAACAATGTCTGAGAAGAACAGAACTATACATCTTATTTGTAACGCTCATCTTGATCCTGTATGGCTTTGGGAGTGGGAAGAAGGAGCGGCTGAAGCAATGTCAACGTTTCGAACGGCCGCCGAGATATGTGAGCAAAATGACTGCTTCGTTTTTAATCACAATGAAGTAATCCTTTACAAGTGGGTACAGGATTATGACCCGGATTTATTCAAAAGGATTCAGAGATTAGTCAAAACAGGTAAATGGCACATAATGGGTGGTTGGTTCCTTCAGCCTGATTGCAATATGCCCAGCGGAGAATCCTTTGTCCGGCAAATTCTGCTTGGCAAAGCCTATTTCAGAAAGTATTTTGGTGTTGAGCCGACAACGGCGATAAACTTTGACCCCTTCGGGCACACTCGCGGACTAGTTCAGATTTTAGCCAAATCGGGATATGATTCCTATTTATTCGGCCGACCCGAGTCTGTGTGTTTAAAACTCCCCAGCGATGATTTTTTGTGGATTGGTTATGATGGTTCGCAGGTGATGGCAACCAGATTCAGGGGCTGGTATAACTCACCTCTTGGAAAAGCCGCCGAGGAAATCACCAGAAGAATTAAGAACAACTTTGATGAAAAGACCCTTGCGGTGCTCTGGGGTATTGGAAACCATGGAGGCGGACCATCGAAGGTTGATGTTCGTAATGTCAATAAGCTCATCTCTCAAACAAAGGATTGTAATATTCGTCACTCCACACCTGAAGCTTATTTCAGGGAACTTAGGCATGCTAAAATCACCCTGCCGAAACATAAAAAAGATATCAATCCATGGGCGGTGGGTTGCTATACATCAATGATTCGCCTGAAACAGAAACACAGGCAACTTGAAAACGATATCTATATGCTGGAAAAAATGGCCTCTGCTGCGGCTGTATATAGGCTGATGAAATACCCCTATGAGCAAATTCATGATGCCTTATGTGACCTTATGACGAGCCAATTCCATGACATTCTTCCAGGTTCTTCCATCCAGCCGGCTGAAGAAGGAGCTTTAAGACTTTTGGACCATGGCCTTGAGATTGTCTCCAGATTAAAAGCCAAGGCCTTCTTTGCACTCGCCAGGGGCCAGAGTCGTGCCAAAAGCGGTCAGATTCCCATAATGGTCTATAATCCACATCCTTTCAAAGTAAAAACACTTGTTGAATGTGAATTTAACCTGCCTGATTTCAACGCTTCTGGTAGTTTTACCCAAGTGAATATCTATCACAAAGGTAAGATAATTACTTCCCAGGTTGAACAGGAACTCAGCAATTTAGATATCGACTGGCGAAAGAGAGTTGTTTTCGCAGGAGAACTTGAGCCAAGTCAAATGAATAGATTTGACTGTTGCTTAGAAGTCATTGAGAAAAAGCCAGCCCCTGTCCTTAAGGCCAAAAAGAATAAAATAATTTTCAAGACCAAAGAATTGCAGGTTGTAATCAATACACGGACTGGGTTAGTTGATAGATACAAGGTAGATGGACGTGACTGTCTTGGCACCAAAGCGTTTGAGCCAATAGTCATTGCTGACAACGAAGATCCTTGGGGAGCAATGGTAACCAGCTTCAGAAAAGTTATAGGTAAATTCAGGCTTATGTCGAAAAAGACAGGAACGGAATTCTCCGCCATTAAGTCCGGAACTGTTAACTCTGTCCGTATAATCGAAGATGGGCCCGCCAGAAGTGTTGTCGAAGCTGTTTTTGCCTATGGAAAATCATTTATCTGTCAGCGGTACAAGCTGCCCAAAAGCGGTACCGAAATTGAGCTGGAAATGCGCGTTCACTGGAATGAAAAAGACAAGATGCTCAAGCTTGCCATACCTATAAAAGGAACAGATTGCAAGTATATAGGCCAGGTTGCCTATGGTGTGGGCGAACTGCCTCTTGATGGCAATGAAGCTATTGCCCAAAAATGGGTTGCAGTAGTCTCAAAAAAGGATGATACTGCTCTTACCTGTATCAATGACGGCGTATATGGTTCAAATCTTTTCAAAAATTGTCTCAGACTGACACTGCTAAGGTCACCGGCTTACTCAGCCCTTCCACATAGTAAAGATGGTCATACCGGCATACCACAGGACCGTTGCAGCCCGAGAATTGACCAGGGAGAAAGATTCTTTCGCTTTTGGTTTAACGTCGGCCAAGTCAAGGAAAGACTTGAAAGAATTGGCCGTGAGGCCTTAGTGAAGAACGAAAAACCATTTGCGATTTCTTTTTATCCCCCTGGAATGGGTAAGAAGCCAAAGCCGTTGGCAACTTTAAGTGATGACGTGGCGGAGATTACAGCCATTAAGCGAGCAGAGAGAAACAACAATTTGATTATTAGACTCTTTGAACCAACAGGCAAAAGAAGGACAACGGTTCTTGCTTTGCCTTTCATTAGAAAGAAAATGAAAGTTACTCTTGCAGGCTTTGAGATAAAGACTTTAAGAGTCAATCCCGGAACGGGAAAGGTAGTAGAGACTGATCTTGTCGAAAGACCGACGAGAAAATGATGAATGCTCACAGATACAGTTATGTCTGCACAGGGTCTGTTATCATGGTAAATAAGCAATTCATCGCTATTTGGTCCGCTGTATTTCGGGGTCAGTGAAGATGTCGCTTTCGTCTCTGCTTTTTGTTGAGAATTCGGATATTACCGCGCCTTCTGGACCAGCTTGGAACCAATGAAGAGTATCAGGTGCAATGGTATACTGCTGTCCTGGCTCGAGAATTGTTTGGTTCCAAACAGTGTAATGCTGTTTCCTGTGTTCCGGTGGGGAAGCAGCTGGTTTCGATGTCGGTTCACCGGGAACATAGAGGTAAACCTTGCCCCAACGGCAACGAAACGTCTCTTCCTTGCCTAGTTCATCTTCGACGGGAGGATGTCGGTGTTCCGGACAAGTTTGGTAGGGGAAGAGTACTAACTCTTTTGCACAGCATCGATTGGTATTGACATAAGTTACAACCTCAATACCGCTTTGTTCAAGTTCACCCAAACCTAGATCAGCAATTTCGATATTCTGTTTTTCATCTGCAGTCAACACAATCGAGGCTTTTTTAAATAATTCCAGCGTTTTTTTTCGTGCGGAGTCAATCTCTTCTTTTGTTAACATCTCAAAATCCCTTCTTATCGGAGTGATCTGTTCATTACTGAACTTCTTTCAGTAGTAGGTAATCGAGCCCAAATATGTATGCTTTGTAGGCTTCTGGATTTGCACCAACAATCTCAACCGTCAATTTGTGTTCACCTTCACTAAGTTCATGAACACCCATGTCCAAAACACCAGTAGGCACTATGCCCGTGTTATATTCGTGAGCGTAAAGGTCAATTACACTGCCAAGCTTGTGACCATCTAGGTAGAGTTGAACAATGGCGTTCTCGCTTGTTTTTGTCAACTGAGTCTCCACTCTGTATCTTCCTGTTTTCTCCACTGGTACAGACAGTTCCAGCACATCACCAGGCCCGGCGTCAGCCCACCACAGGTGAGCATCACCGCTCCAGCCCAGCGTGCCAAAACCATGAATCTCCCGAGGGTAAACCTCTCCATTCGTCTTTGAGAGAATCTCAAGGTCTTCGCCTTCCAGTGCACCCTCAACGTTAAGGACGTGGTGCGGCATCCAGTATCCAATACGTTGCTCGATCGGCACCGGTCGATAAGGGTCAGTTTGACCGGCAGCCTGATACCAGTAAGCGACACAGGCGTAAAGTGTCGGCCGCCTGTTAGGATGGTATTTCTCTATGGCACCCTCGAAAGATTTCTGAAACGGCACATTGTCTGTGACGTGCCAACGGTTAAGTGATATATGCCCCACATTATCCATGCTGATGGTCTGATTATGGTAGCAGTTACTAAATAACGTTGAGTCACCCCAAGCATAGCCAAAGTAGTCTTCCGAGCCGGTACCGAACGTGGAGGGGAATTTCTCTCCATCGACAAAGAACTTCTCGTCTCCCTCACCCCACCAATCACCTCTCGGATTCCATACGTGAAGCATAACACCACAGTAGCGGCCCCTCCCTTCTGTCTTGAGCATGGTCCAGTCGATTGCTCTTCGCTGAGGATCTGCAGGCAGAAATGAATCTCGATGCCATTTAACGTGGAAACGACCAAGCTGCTTAATTGACCGTGACAACGGAGCATGTGTAACCGTAAAAACAACTGTACGATCCTCATTGCCGTCATTGGTTAATTCCACCAAGGCATTTCTTTTGAACGGCATATACCAGTAGGAATAAAATCCATCCTCTGTCATGCCCATCGGCAGGGATTTATACTTATTCACGCCAGGTGTAGTGCCGAAAAAATCTCCTAAAGGCGACCAGACACTTGGCTGAACTTCACCGTCCCAGGACATACTCAAAGCAAGCTCTCTGAGTACATCACGGTCTTCAGGAGACCCCGGCAAATCCATCTTGACCTTAAGAGCGGTAATGGCCCGTGGCCCTTTTAACTGAATAACAGTTGCCTTTTCGCCCTGAGCAATTCTTATGGCCTTTTGCTCAATAACTTCACCATTACGTCTACCTGCCGGATCAAGTCCACAAGTGGTAAGTATCTCATTAGCTTTATCGAGGGCTATTGATTCGGTTGGGGAAAGGTCTTGTTTAAATATTGGCAGGATTGTTCCCTTAGGGTAAGTTGTATAAGTAAAATGGTAATACCTTCCCCAATCCTGCTCAGCGACTATCTTGCATGACTTTTGGTAGGGAATGGGCACATAGCAATTTTGACCTTTAGCCGTTTCATGCACAAGTCCCGAACGAGTAAACGGTTCGTTCTCACGGTTGAAATAACCTATAAAGGGCAAGTCAACGACAGGTTTATCAGAACCATCAAGATAAATTTTGACGTGGCCCTCATCAGCCATTGCCGACCAGATACGCCAGATGACGCCGGGCCCATCCATCTCTGCCATAACAACTGTGCCTTCTTCCTTCCGGATAGCACCATCACCGTCACCATTTGCCGCCCACTCAATGTAATTACCGGATTTTTCGTCATATTTACTCGCACGGTCATAACTCGACCACTGGGTGCACTTCTCATCCGGCATGGGCAACGTTGCTAACTGCTCTAAATCAGTGAGCCGGTTAATAAGGTCAATATATGTAAGTTTCTCTGCAAAGGCTGGCAAAGAACCACAAGCCACAAAACCAATTACAATCATCCAAAAATTCCTCATGGGCAACCTTTCTTCCTACTTAATGTGTTAATCTCATTTAATATTTCCGGGCTTTGCAAAACGCCAAGTACAGCCGCAAGAGTACATATACCCCTTACGCAGTCAACAAAAAACGCTTTTTCTCTTCATGTGTAAGCCTTCAGTCAAAATGAGCGAAATTTGACTTTGGATTAAAAACTGATTTCAAGCTATATTGTTGTAAGTTTATTGTTATGCTTCTCCTTTCAAGAATAGTTTTTTCTCCAGAAAAACTATTGACAATTCTTGTGCACGCCGTTACTGTTCATAATAACACATTGTACGGAATAATAAACACTTTTTTAATAAATTCTTTTCTGTTATGGATCTGAAGGAACTAGGTAGAACGATTCGCCGTCTTAGAATTGAAGCCGGGATTGGGTTACGTCAGTTGGCTCGGCTGGCAGGTGTTTCACCGGCCTCCATTACGGCCATTGAAAAGGGGCACAGCAGCCCTACGTTGGCGACCCTGCACAAGGTTCTGAAGGCTTTGGGTACGGATTTTGCAGAATTTTTTGCCCATTCTCCAGAAAACCCCCAAACGCCGGTTTTTTCCTCTAAAACAATGCGCAGTGTTGCGGATAAGCACAGAGAGTATATTTTCCTGCTTCCTAAACGCCAGGATATGCGGTTTGAAATAATCCATGAGACCATCGCTCCTTCAGAATCTAAAACCGAGTGGGAAGTACATGATTGTGATGTCGGAGGTGTTATTCTCTCCGGCGGCCCGGCACGTCTGGAAATAGAAGAAGAAGGAAAGTGGAACCTCAGGAAAGGAGACTCATTTTATGTCAAGGCTGGGTTCAAACATCGGCTTATCAATCTGGGTAAACAAGCCATAAAGCAAGTAACTGTTATGGACCCACCAAGATATTGATTTGGAAAGGATAGAAGGTGAGTGCAGAAAAGTTGGCAATTGACGGGGGGCCCAAAGCCGTTCCAGAACTTGGGCCGTTCCCGACAAAGATCGGCGCCGAAGAACTTCTGGAAATCTTGGATATGTGGGAATTCAGCCGGGAGAGTCGAACCAAAATAAAGCGGCTCATCGAAAACGAAACCAATTTGAAGGGACCGCACCTGTTTAGGTACTACAATCCTAAGCCAAGTAAGGTTGTTGCGGCAGAAAAAGCCATGTTGGATTTGGTCGGCTCAAAATATTGTTTAGCAGTCAACTCGTGCACTTCAGCTTTGGTTGCCAGTTACCGGGCGCTCGGTATCGGAGCGGGCGACGAGGTGATAGTGCCTGCTTATACCTTTTTCGCAACATCAGCAACAGTAGCCTCTTCAAACGCGATTCCCGTAATCGTTGATGTTGATGAAACTTTATGTTTAGACCCGGAGGCAATCGAGGGAGCTATAACCAGGAGGACAAAAGCTATTGTTCCGGTACATATGCGAGGTGCTCCCGCCCAGATGGACACCATTATGGATATTGCCAACAAAAAAGGTATACCTGTAATTGAGGACGTCGCACAGGCAGGCGGCGGCTCATTCGGCGGTAAGCGCCTAGGCAGTATCGGTACCATAGGCTGCTTTAGTTTCGATTACTACAAAATCATTGTTAGCGGCGAAGGTGGTTTTATCACCACTGATGATGAGTGGCTTTACACCCGGGCACAAAGCTGGCACGATTGTGCCGCCTGCTGGCGTCCCGACCGTTTTGCGAAAGAAAAGCAAGAGGGTGAACTGTTTTGCGGCGAAAACTATCGCATGAGTGAACTCGAAGGCGCGGTGGCACTGGCTCAAATACACAAGGCTGAGGAGATGCTTACAGGTTATCGACGGGCCAAGAAGCAAATCAAAGATGCTATTGAGACTTTCCCCGGCCTGAGTTTCCGCCGTTTGACCGATGAGGCAGGCGATACGGGAATTTGTTTAGTCATGTTTCTGCCGAATGCAAATACCACTCGCAGGACGCTCGAATGCCTCCAAGCTGAAGGTGTGCCCGCTGGCGGAATCTATGACTCGAAGATTAGAGACTGGCATATATTCTCCTACTGGGAGCATATTTGGGATAAGAAAACAGTGGCTTCGGACGGATTGCCCTGGAGTGCGGTGCCCGCGGATGAACTACCAAAGTACTCTCGCGATATGTGTCCTCGCACACTTGAGCTTCTGTCACGGGCAATTATGGTGGACATCGATTACAATTATTCCGACAGGGACTACGCTGCAATAGCCGGTGGTATCAATAAGGTGCTGCGGACGATGCTTAAGTAAACTTCTGTTTGATGAAAGGAGCAGTTAAAATGGAACTTGGTTTGTGCATTGAAATGGCATTGACAAAACTAACGTTTGAAGAACGCATCAAAAAAGCTGCGGAGCTTGGTTTTACAAACGTCGAAATGTGGTTTATAGATATGAGCTTCAAGGGCAAGGGCGAGAAACTTGCAAAGATTGCAGGGGAGAGCAATGTAAAGATTACCAACACGGTTATCGGCGCGCCTGACGGCTCTATCGGCGGCGGCTTGACCAATCCTGCCAACAGAGAGCAGTGGCTTGAAAGAACCCGCCTAACATTAGAATTTAATAAAGCGGCTCAGATTCCCGCAACTATTGTCTGCACAGGTAACGCGGTTGAGGCAATGAACGATGAGCAAATGATGCAGTCTGTTACGGATGGACTTAAGGCCACCCTCGAACTTGCACAAGGTGCCGGTATAACACTCCTGCTGGAGCCGTTGAACATTACCTATGACCACCCGGGCTATTGGCTGACCAGTAGTGATAAAGGTGCTGAAATATGTCGTAAGCTTGGCTCCCCCCACATGAAGATGCTCTATGATTGTTATCACATGCAAATTATGGAAGGCGATATGGTTAAGCATATCGAGAGAAATATCGATGTCATAGGCCATTTTCACTCGGCCGGTGTACCCGGCAGAAACGAGCTTTATAAGGGTGAAACAAATTACCCGTTCGTAATGAGTCAAATTGGAAAACTCGGTTATAAAGGCGTTTTCGGATTGGAGTATATGCCCTCAATTGATGATGAAGAGTCACTTCGCAAGACACTAAAATACCTACAAGAGCCTTTTGAGTAATATTGCGTCGTTAAGATTACATACACAGGGTAAGTGGTCAAAAATAGGAGATTAACATTATGAAACTGTCAACGCTGTGTGTTCTTTCGAAGAGCGAGATTAAAAAAATCCACGAAGCTTCAATAGATATTCTTGAGCAATGCGGCGTAAAAATTTTGAATGAGCGAATGCTCTCGTTGCTCCAGGAAAAGGGGCTTGATGTTAACCTGGACAGTCAAATCGTCCGTTTTACTCGAAGCTGTATCGAAGATTCGCTAAGCACAATTCCACAGCAGTTTGAAGTATATAACCGTGAAGGAGATTTTGCTTTTGTCTTAGGAGACGGCAATTCAAAAATTGCTGCCGGGCATAATGCCGTATTCTGGGTTGATAGCGAAACAGGTAAAACACGCCCTTCTACGGTTGCAGATGTCGAACTTTCTGCACGTATTTGCGAAGAGCTGGAACATATTGATGTGCTTGGCATTCCCGTAATGCCGCAGGATGTTCCCGACCCCAAAGCGTCGTTGCTTTACGGAGTGAAGGCTTGTATAGAAAACTGTCGAAAGCCTGTTTTTTTTTCCAGCTATACAGCAAAGGAAACTCGATATTGCATAGATCTTCTGAAAGCGGTTTTTGTCGGCGATATCAAAACACAGGCGTATGGAATCTGTCAGATATCACCAACCAGTCCGCTGTTTTGGGAAGGCCCTGTTATCGACACCATATTAGAGACGGTTGATACGGGAGTCCCCATCGCCGTGCTGCCGGAACCCATCGCAGGAATATCGGCACCATATACCTTAGCGGGTTTACTGACAATGAATAATGCGGAATGTCTGGCCGGACTAATCATGATACAGATGCTCAGGCCCGGCACCAAAGTGATGTACGCCAATTCCTGGACGACCGCTGATATGAGGACGGGAGCGGCGCTGGTTGGCTCGACAGAGACAACGCTCTGTCGGATTGCCGGCGCACAGTTAGCCCGTTTTTATAATGTGCCGTCTCACACCACCGCACCAAACTCAGACAACCACGCGCACGATGAACAAAATGCATGGGAAAAAAGCTTCAGTCTGTTTTGTTCCGTTGCTGCCGGCAACGACTTAATCGTCAATTGCGGAATGTTTGCGACAGGAATGACTTTCAGCCACGAACAGTTAATTATGGATGATGAAATGTCGGCTATTTCCCAGCGAATCAAGGCAGGAATCAAGGTCAACCAGCAGACTATCGCCAAAGACTTGATGAAAGAAATCGGCCCACAAGGTGAAACATACCTCACTGCTGACCATACCTTGAATTGGCTCGGCTCCAATGAGTATATTGAGCCCAAGATATCCGTCACGGGCCCGTTTGCCTCATGGGAAGCCAACGGGGCCAAAGATACCTATAAATTGGCCCGGCAAAAAACTATCCAATACGCCGAACTTAAAACCAAGGCGCTCTCTTCTAATATAAAAGCCAAGCTAGCTGAAATTATAGCTTCCTTTTAAATGGGCGTTATGACAAGGGAAACTTT
>Ga0307378_10001610_pt1 | contig 36336 bp, 31 predicted proteins | sample UN1MG_FD_202238 | JGI IMG/M metagenome (GOLD analysis project Ga0307378, IMG submission 202238) | Soil microbial communities from Risofladan, Vaasa, Finland - UN-1 | ecosystem: Environmental > Terrestrial > Soil > Coastal area > Acid sulfate soil | place: Finland: Risofladan, Vaasa | collected... | reverse complement strand
AGCATCGCAGGCTCCTGTCCGAGTGGGTCAAAATATCCAACGATAAAGAGGGATTGAAATACATTCAGAATGGCTAACAACACCTTGGAGTTTACGTCGCTATACGCGCTGAAACTCAAGGCAGACTTTGGGCCTCATAATCACAATGATGAATCCTCAAGAATCTAATTGGTGCAAGTTAGATTGGTCATGTTGGATTTCTCTAGATTCAAGACTGAAAGTATACAAAGAACATATTTCGTGTGAGCCAGGTTTTTATCGCGTAAGGGCGCCAAACTGGAGAGGCTTAGTTTACATCGGTCAGACAGGAAGGAGTCTACGAGAAAGAACTAGATCGCTCGCTAGGCATACCCTAAGATCTAGCCAAAGCCCACCATGGAATGATCCGCATACTGCTGCACCTGTTCTATGAGCGTACCGAATTGAAGACAATTATGATTTCGAGATTTCTATAGCAGAAATCAAACTTCCATACGCTGAGCGACAGTGTTTTGAAGATTATTTGATCTTTTCTCATCGAATATTCTACAACTACAGCACGCTAGCCAATTTCGGAGTAGCTCACCCGATGTGGAACAAGCCTTCAAACAAGAAAGCTAAGCGGGCAATGAAGAGAATGCATAGACCCTGCCGATCAACTTCCTTGCCTAGAGCTACGAATACTAATCAATTAAATTCGAACAATTGGCTTGGGCTTGAGTGGTCTGAACCAGCAGCCCTTACAGGCGTATCGCCTCCAAGCGAACCGGGGATCTATAAAATTACAAAAAAGAACGTTTTATTATATTGCGGTGAATCGATGAATCTCAAGGAGAGAATTCACAATCACAAACAGAACCATCTATTCAACAGTGCTAGCATAGCTTTCTTTGCAATGCCTGGAGCACAACACAATCATCTTAAAGAACGTGAGATCGATATGATTGGGGCGTACTATGAATCTTTATCGCAATGCCCATTATATCAATACTCCAACAACCGCAAAAAATGAGGCCCAACAAAACGCTCCAGCGTACGGCGAAATGCCGCCCCTGATTCGCAGCGTTAGAAGTTTCGTAATTGAACCCTCAAGAGATGAGACTGATCTTTTGAGGGTTTCTTTTCTTTGAAGGTGTTCGTGTGGTATGCGTTCGGCGTCATTCTGGCGTCACTTTGATTTGTGTTTTCAGTATGGTTGCAGTATGCAGCCAGTGTGTCACCAATATGGAATCTGTATTACCATACAGAGTCTGCGCCCGTTTATGAGCCGGAATTAGCTCTAAATGCTCCTGGATAATGACGGCCCCCAACCTTGAGATAATCATCACAAGTCATTGGTTTAGCTTTAACAAGTCCAAATCCTCCGATATATATTTTAAGATCATTCATCCTTAACCCCACTGTATTCCGGTATTTCTGATTCGCACGGCAGGGCACGCGGGGTTGCGCCAATCTCCTCGATGAGCCGCGTCAACGGATCGCCTGGGTCAATCTCATGTACATCTTTGAAATTCCACCGCTTCTTCGGATCGCCCGTATTGGTCAGTACATTCTTAACCGCCGCCGGCGATGGATCTACCTCAATGGACTCCTTCCTGACAATGACCATCTCCTCTTTGGCCAATTCCTCGATCCGCCGGTCCAACTTGTAACGAATCTCCGGAATAGTCATTTTCATATTGAGTTTGAGTTTGAGTATATCATTGGCATATCGAACCAAAAAGGCCTTTGTATAGTTTGAAGGCGGCATCTTAGGCCCTTTAATCCGTAATTCACGGTAGATGCGGTGTAGTATGTGCTTCTGAGCCTGGACTATCTGACCGGCTTTGATCCTGCCGGTGTCGATTTCCTCGACCGCCTGCGTTACAGCGATGGCAAAGTCCTGCTTGTAATATGGACTTGATTTCGATCTCCATCGCCGCAGCGTCTCGACGTTCAAGCCCATCACTTTTGCTATCCGGCCCCAGGCAATCTCGCCGCGAGAATTGATGGCTCCCAGTTCGATAATATACATTTTTACCAGCTCGACATACCTTGGTTGATACTTCACCGGGCGGCCAGCTTGACCTTGCTCAGTGTGTGTTTCCGCCTTCTTTTTCGACATCGCTTTTACTCCTTAATTTTCGTCCACATTATCATGTCACCGACTCAGGGAAAAAATAAAAAAACCATATCGTTTGTAAATGGCTTAACGTCATAGGCTTATAATAAAATCTTCATTTTACCTTATATACTATGATGGTTCATAGCCGATCATGGTACTGCTGCAGGCGCTCGATTGATGGTCGAATCGCCTTTTCCAGGCTCTTACCATAGATTTGCGTCGTCGAAAGATGCTCGTGCCCGAGATGGCTTTGAAGCTGTTCTATGCCCCCGCCGGAATTTAGGAAATTTGTAGAATAGGTGTGGCGCATCCGATGCGGTTTTAGCTCCTTTACGCACGCACGCCGGCCGATCTTCCGCATCCGGTCGTAAAGGTTCCGGTAGGTAAGTGGATTGTTCCAGCGATTCAAGAAAACCGGATCTCGCCGCTTCGCGGTTGGCCGATTTTTTCGCATGTACTGGTCAAGCATATCCCGGGCTTGGTCGCTGATATATACCCAGTGGCTTTTCTTTCTCTCTCTGGTCCTCTTGGCGCGCTTGGTCCACTTGCCGTACCTGATGAAGATAGCGGCATTACCGTACTCTATTCTCAAATCCCGCTCCTGCAGTTGGCATATTTCCCCAGGTCGTAGTCCGGATCCCAACATTAGTTCGAAAATCACCCGCTCTTCATCCGACAGTACCGACCTACAGCGCCGGACCTCTTCATCGGACAAGTAATCTCCCGGGCCGATATCGCTCTTATGCGAGAGGCCCGTTTCTTTCTCTGCCGCCTCAGCGAGTTTCTGCCGCTCACAGATCAGCCGGACCATGCGGGAATACCACCGTTTGCCCGTCCGCGTCCCGTAGCCCTCATCGTTAAGCTCCTGGGCGATCTGATGATAGCTTACAACCAGGCCACCCTTACGAGGCCGACGCTTGCGGGCGATCCGCTCAATCATCTCACGCTCTTTAGCTTTGTATCCGTAAGTTTTCCTACCGGGCTTTCTCATCACTGCCTTTTTCCTATCCGCTTACTCTTCAAGCATAGCCTCGATTAGAAATCCTATCGCATACGCGACGAGTACCCGTCCCAGCTTGTACTTTGTCCGGCCCGACATGAACCATTTGACGGCGTCCGTTCGCGTACTGTTGTTCACAGGCAAGCCCTTCAAATAGCAATAGACGTACTGCATCCCATCCATGAAGTGCCTTTCGAATCCCTCAATCGAGCCTGTTTCAGAGTATTTGGCCGACGCTTCAATATATTCGTCCTCCAGGTCCAGCAGAAATCCAGCGCGGTCCTTTTCCTCGATGTTAACATTTATCCAGAACAGGGCGTAGATGTCGTCTTGCTCCAGAAGTTCCTCCAGCCCGTCGATCTTCATAGCGAGATGAAACATATCCTTGTGCCCGGAGAGGATTTTGTTTTCTGGACCAAGTATGCCTTTTAGTAAATTTGATAGCCCTAATTGTTCGTACAACATAGTTATCCTTTCTTTTGAGTTTGTATGAGCGCCTTGATCGCCGCCTTGATATGCCCCGGCAGTTCCGGCCAGACTGATACGATTTCAGCAAGGTCAGCCGGTAGTTCTGAGGTGTCAATTTTACCCTGTTTTTGAGATTTTGGTGTCCACTGAGGTGTCAACTGCGTTTCGGCAGTCTCGCAAGTCTTTGTCATTTCAGGGCTTGCGTTTTTTGTGCGACGGTCTTGAAAACCGTTTTGCCGAAAGGTAATGGGGGGTTCGAATCCCTCCTGCTCCGTTGGTTGTCAGGTGAGGACACCGCTGGTCTTTGGTCAGATTAAAGAGGTTCGCGGCTTTCGCCGGTTTTTGTTGCGTGGTCTTGAGAATGTGATGAGTGAGTGGGACTTGATATGTCTGACGCACAACGTTTTGAAGCTATTTCGCAGCGGTTTGATGCCGAAAGTAGCGTAAAAGGCATCAGGAAATGAATACGCCAACATAAGAAAGGTGTGTTGTTGACCTATTTGAAAAATCCGGCTTAAAACACCAGATCACCTGATATAAAATGATCAAAACTACTGAACTATGTGAGGTAATCCGACAGACTCATAGAATCCTATTCGAAGCAGAATCCTCAAGGCTACAAACGTTGAACTCTATCGGAGTTTTTTCATGGGTGGTACCCGTACTATTTCCCTTCATAACAGAGGATGGAACCGCACTCAGTGGTCATATACAATTTACCGTTCGCAGCGACCAGGCCGTCGAAGGCCGGCAGGTAGTCAAGTTCCTTTTCGGCCAGCTTCTTACCGTCCTTCTTGGAGAAGACCTGCATGATACCACCATGCTTGCCCGCAAACCACGCAGCCTGCGCTGCCATCTTCTCCTGGAAAATCTTTTCGTTGGAACGGCCCCAGAGCTCTTTTTCGTCCGCCACGTCGCGGGGGCCGGCGACAAAGATCCGGTCATTTGCCAGGACCATGGCTTTTGCCAGTACCTCGGGTTCCTCCTGGATCCAGTTATAGTCCAGGGCACTGAGTTTTTCCTTGGGCTGTTGGGCGAGCTGTTTCCAGTCCACGGTGTGGGCCGCAAGAGGATTATCAGTGGGGTATTTGCCCTTGATCCAGGTTCCTTCAAGCTTGGGGATTCCCACCTTACGCTGAGGCCTTTTGCCTGCGCTGAAGAGCCGATATTCGCTGACAGAAGTGTTGCACAACAGTTCCAGGTCCCGGCCGTATGAATAGGCGTTTTCCTCATCGATGCACATTATACGACCGCAGGGAACTCGTTTGGGCGGCAGTTGGAATTCGGCCCACCCCTCGCCGGCCGCCCGGCCGTAGATCCAGTACGTCCGCTGGTGCCAGCCGTCGTCCAGAAACGAGATGGGCGAGAAGAGGTGAACTTCCTCGTCGTACTGCGTGTCCGGACGCTGAGGTCTGACGCGCACGCGTTTGCCGTCCATGGCGAAGGTCTGAGATTTCATGTATACGTATTGACCGTCGCTGGAGAGGATGTCGGGCATTGCCACGGGCATGTGTTTGCCCATCAGGACGTCTTCCAGTTGTTGTTCGGTACCAGGAATCCTGTTGTCCATGACGTTTTCATAGAGGAGTTCGCCAGTCTCCGGCTGGAGTATCAGCATGCGCAGGCCGCCGTCAAGGAACATGGAGCGACCGGCCACACAGTAGAGCCTTCCGTCCTGGATCAACGTGCTGCCCGGGAGCGGCCAGACCGATTCAGGCTGACCGTAGGACATCAGCCTGCGTGCGCTGGGAGCGGCTCGGAATTTCCAGGCAAGTTCTCCATCTGCGGTGCTCAGGGCGTAGACGCAACCGTCCGCGCAGCCGAATATCGCGAGCCCTTTGTAGATGGTCGGCGAAGAGTCGACGCGTCCGTCCGCGATAAAGTGCCAGATTTCCCGGCCCGAAGCAGCATCCAGGGCGTAGACGGTGTGCTGATCGACAGCGCTGAGGAAGAGTTTTCCGGCGGCAACGGTTGGCTGGCTGATCTTAGTGCCGAAGTCCTGTTTCCACGACTGCTCGACCTCGGCGGGAATATCCGTCCTGGCGTACCCGCTGCGCGTATTGTCGTGGCGGAAAGTCGGCCACTCTGAAGCCGAATATTGGGCCTGCTTATCGTATTTGACGCGAGCCGGTCCCTTGACCCATCTCTGGTTGAAGGGCGGGGCCTTAGCCGACTGGGGCTCCGGCGAGACGGCGTTGAAGCCGTTGAGCCTGGACTGGTAATAGCATGCGCACGCATTCGGGGGGGCGTAGACCATGCCGTTGGCAGGCATCATCCCGTAGACGCAGCCCCCGCGGATCCAGTAGTTGTTGAACCATTGGTCCTTTTCCATGTCGTAGACCTGGGTCCCCATTATTGGTGGCAACTGGAACCTCACGGTGGCTCGGCCGGGATAGCATCTCTGGTGGATGTAGAAAGACTGTATCGGATTACTGTACTCGGCGAGCTTATTTCCATCGGCCAGGCCGTATGTGGTGAAGGCGCCGTTGTTCTTGCGCTGCAGTGCCCATATCTTGTTGTCGATGACGTAGAAATCCTCGAGACTGAAGTGTCCGGAGCGAGGCTTGTCCTTGACGGACCAGAGTATCTCACCCGTCTCAGCGGAAATTGCGAAGATTTGTCCAATCGGTGAGAACAGAACGCGGTCCTGGCAGATGACCAGCCTCGGGCCGCCATATCCAGTTCCGAGCAGCTTCGCTTCCGAGACCTTCGCCTTCCAGAGTTCTGTGCCGGTCTTCCGGTCGAGAGAAATGACGGCACTGCCGTCGTAGAGGCACACCATTCTGCTGTCGGCGGCAAGTGTAATCGGGGCCACAGGCATTTCCCGTTCCCAGAGGAGTTTGCCGGTTTCTGCCTGCATTGCCTTGACAACACGTGTACCCTTATCACGAGTCCATCCCCATATCGCGCTCGCACGGTGCTGCTCTTTCCAGCAGTCCGCATTTTGCTGGTTGTAGTCGTTGGGCTTGCGGTCGGGGTCTACCGCTGCGAAGACGGTACCATCCGAGACGATCAACTCAAAGGTGCTGGTGGTGTCGGCATAAGTGCAAACGGTCTTGCCCGTAGCTGCGTCCAGGCAAAGGAGGCCCTGCCCCATACCCTGGGTAACGTAGACCCTGTCTTTGACGGCAACCAATCTCCTGGGCAACCAGCCCGGACCGCTCTTGAGTGGATAGAGGGGATTGAACCAGTCGCGCAGAGGCCGCTTCCAGAGGACAGTGCCGTTGAAGGCATCGCGTGCCGTGATGAAGAACTCGGGCGGCAGTTGTATAGATTCTGTCGGCCCCTCGTCCATCACGTAGAAGATCCTGCCCGCGGCTGAGACCAATGCCTGCATGCTGGCCGTATGTTCGTGACTCCTGGCCCAGAACGGCCCACCAGTCCATCTCAGACCCTTCGGGTGTCCGGCAATAAGGTCGTTGGACACGGACGTGCCCTGCGGGTCGTGGAGAAAGTGGGTCCACTCGTCGATCTCGTCCGGCCAAGGCTTCTTAAAGGTCTTCCATCCTTTAAGTGTGTCCACGGGAGCCGTTTTCATCCCGGATACATCCTGCCCTTCTTTAATCAGGGCCAGGCCTCCCGGAACCAATACCCGCTTGATCTCATCGGCGGAAAGCTCGCCAACATCAGAGATTACCAGCAGGTTCACCAGGCTCTCTACGTAGGGCAGTTGTTTGCCGTTGAAAAGCCCGACAGAGACCTTCCCGTATGTCAGAGCGGATTTGACCTGTTCTCTGGCTGCTTCGACCGCCTCGGGATCGTCGGAAAGTCCTTGCACCACGAAGGCATCGTTCGCTCCCAGAGAAACCAATCGCTTTCCGTCTTCGCAGCCCACGTAGACGATGAAACCGCCCTCAACGCCCACGGCGTTCACTAAATCTTCCGCCGCGGTCCATGCGCCAGGCACCAGAGAAAATATCAAAACAAGGACAATGATAACACCTTTATTCATAGTTAGTCTCCTATAAGTTGAAATTTTAATATCGACATTGTATTGTATCTGCGTGAATTGTGCAAACATAAATTGATCACCGTCATCATTGCGTTACTTTTTCTTATCGAAATCCGGCACCTTCAATTGCTCACCGCCCTGCAAAGAGGATTGGTGGGCCACGATTCCCGGAGCGGTCATGGCCAGCCCCTCGTATATATCGACGGCCGGTTCCCGCTCTTCGATCAGGGCTGCGATGAACTCATGGGTGAGGAACGTATGCGATCCCCCATGGCCGGATTCGTGGCGTAACGGCTTTGGAAGTCGCTCCCAGTACTTGGGGATAGTCTTCCATTCCGGTGCCTTCCCACCTGACTCTGACGTGGGGGAGATAGTCGTCAAAGTTAGTGCCGAACATGATCGTGGCGTTTTTGGTCACGTTCAGGTTGACATTGTTGTCCAGGTGAATGGGGCCGTTGGTGAGAAACGTCCCTTCCGGTACAACGACACGTCCGCCGCCGGCCTGCGTGCAGGCCGCGATGGCCTTCTCAAAAGCCGGATTGCAGTCGGTGACGCCGTCGCCGACCGCGCCGTAGTCGGTCACCTTGAAATCGCGATCCGGAAAAGTGGGCGGGACAATGCGGTTCAGAATCTCGTGCGGCAGGTCCCAGCCCTTCTTTTCGCCGATCGCCGGTTCCTTCTTTGGGCCGGCGGGCAGTTCCTTCTCCTGGGGGGCGCAGCCGCACGCCAGAAGAAGGGCGAGTGTCAGGAGTACGAAAGATGCGTTTTTTGCAATTGTTTTTCGGAGGATCATCTGGTTCATTGGTTTGTTGTTCCTTTCAGTGAGATTTCTTTAGCGTATGCTTCACTCTTAGAATGATCCGGCGATACCGTAACATATAGCACTGCAAACATTGACACTGCGCAACTTGTTGCAGCTTTACTCGATACAATGCTTTGAACATAAACCACTGTACATTGAAACCACAAAATCTCGAGATAGAAATCACTCAAACATAGGGGTTTTTCGGGCTACGCAAGAAGTTGTCTGTAAATTCTTTCATTATCGACTCTTGAGCAGTTAACTGTCCTTCAGGCAGAACCGCAAGTCATCTTGGGCTCATGACGTGCTTAGTTATGGTCGCAGGAGAAAGAAGAAAAATCGTTATGAAATGAGGTGGCTGTTTGGTGATTTGGTCATGTTCCTCTTGCTCCCAATATCATAGTCGTCCCTGAAAAAGATTGTAAGTCCTTAAAGTCTTTATGAAACAAGGTGACATTGAGGTTTCTATAGGATAGAATATTGCAAGAGGCACATGGAAGTCACTACAATACTTTGCGATATGGATACACACAATGACACCTAAAGCCATCCCGTGAAGTACAAGAATACAGACGCATATAGAATTGTACGCCGATCATCTTGTTTAACACTTGAGATGTCGATAAGTTATGTTATACTTACCGTATGGATAGAACACTTGAGGAAAGCCGCAGAACATATAGGTTTGCAAAGCAAGTTGTTCGAGAAGGATGATATAGGAGAAACACATAACTTGGTGGACGCCGTACCTGACAAATCGCGGGAACTACATCAAAAGTTGATGAACTACCTCAGGTCCGTTCGTTCAGATATTTTGGAGCTTTATATTGCCCTAACCCCAACAAGAAATGACTATGACCAAGAAGAAAGCCAAACCTACGCGGCGACAAGCCAAGACGGGCCAAATCCGCTACGACCCGAAGACATGCACTTACTCCGTGCCTGATTCGGAGCTACAGCGACTACAAGGGAAATACCCTTATGACGATATCCAAGGTGCAATAACCCAAGCTGGCAAGCACACAAAAGGCTATCCTGAGAATGCCCGTCAGACGATAAAGGACGACCCACGGCGTATTCTGGAATTTGACTTGGAATTGTGGCTATGCAGACCGGAGCCGGAACAAGAAGCCGGAACGCTATCCGAGTTGGCACAGCAGATAAGACTCTGCCCCACATTTGTCCGCGAAGCTCTGACCGGCGAGATCGATATGAAGCTGGCCCATCGTGACTTGGCGAAATTCTATCTGAGGTACTGCGAACTCAGCGGTACAGATTTCGAGCCAATGAACAACGCCGCTGACGCTTTGGTGCGTCTGCTGGAGTTATGTGGCGAGGAAAAGAGGCTGCCAAAATTGCAGGAAATTGACGTCAGGATTCTGAAACACTTAAACACAGCCGAGTTCACGAAAATGCAGGCCGATTTGGAAATGGAACTAAGAGTATCCCGGAGAACCATCGGGAAAAGACTGAAGTATCTTCGGGAACTGGGTTTGACCCACCAACCCCAAGGTCAAACAGGTGGGGAGGCAATTTCTATACAAGGTAAGCATTTTCTCAAAACGCTTTAGACGGCGTACTGTACAAAACAATCGTATGAAAGGGATAGCTATGAAAGCAAAGAAGATCGGAAGTGCTGTTCTTCACGTCATCATGGGATCACTGGCATTGGGCGTCGTAGTAGCTTCGCTAAATGCAGTTGGTGCTTCGATGGAAGCAGAGGTTAAGAATAAGTCGAATTCTCTTACGGCTCAACTGATCGTGGACAGAATCAAGCAGAACGTGACCTGTCCCTGGCAGAAGCGGACTGTCGATACGTTCAAGGCGGGAGATCCGGATGCGCAGGTGACCGGAGTGGCAGTGACGTTCATGGCCACGTATGATGTACTAAGGCGAGCGGCTCAGCAGAAATGCAATCTTGTAATCACACACGAGCCGACATTCTATCATGGGCAGGATGATACGAGTCAACTGGATCCAGACCCGATCATCGATGCCAAGCGAGAGTTCATTAGAGACAATCACTTGATCGTGTGGCGCTTTCACGACCATATTCATCGAACCGAACCGGATGGCATTGTTACCGGAATGATCAACATGTTAGGATGGAAAGACTTCCAGAAACAAGAAGAGAAGCTGCACTTTGAGTTTCCGAAACCGATGTCATTGCAGCAGTTTGTTACTGGCCTGAAAGAAAAATATGCCCATTCAGCCATCCGGATTATTGGTGATCCTCAGATGCAGTTCACGAGGTTTGGCCTTGCTGTAGGCGCGCCGGGGTCGATTAAGCAGATGAAGATGCTACAGACAGATGACATTGAGGTGCTGGTTGCAGGGGAGGCACGAGAGTGGGAAACAGTGGAATATGTCCGAGATGCCAAGGACATGGGCCGGAAAAAGGCTGTGATTCTTCTGGGGCACTGCATTTCCGAGGAAGCCGGCATGAAATACTGTGGCGAATGGCTCAAGTCATTTGTGAGCGAAGTACCGATCAAGTTCATTCCAGCCGGCGATCCGTTTTGGACACCCTCAGCTCGCTGAAGGAAGATGATTTCACGAGAACAGAACGAGGTCATCCTTTCATAATAATCTCTGAAAGCATTATTTCTCTGCTCTATAGCACTGGTTGCAGCCCTGATGACCGCATTCTTTATTCGTCTATTGACCGTCCACGACCTCAAACATGGGGCTTTCGTGGGCTAATCGGACTCGCGACGTTGTTCGTACTTGGCGGGCACCCCGGCTTGTGTTCCAGGGAAATATCCGTTGAAATCTCTTGAAATCTCTGCTTGAGTTCGCTACGATCGACCGCGATAGTGAAGTTATGGTAGATTGGAGTCGTGCCTATGATCTGGCATAGAGTATTGATAGGATGGGGCTCGGTCACTGAAAAGGAGAATCCACTGTGCTTACCCGTCTTCTTGTTAGCCGCACCGCTTTGTCTATAATCGCGTTGTTCTTTGTTGCCGTTGCCGGTTATGCCGTTGAACCAGGAATTTCCACCTTTCCCGGCGCGGAGGGTTTCGGCTCTTTCACTCCCGGCGGCAGGGGAGGCAAAGTATATCTCGTTACTTCACTCTTGGATTACGGTCCGGGAGAACAACCGATCCCCGGCAGTATCCGGGAGGCCGTCGAGGCTGAGGGAAAACGGATTGTGGTCTTCCGAGTATCCGGCCTGATCGAACTAAAAGCACCTCTCATTGTTTTGAATCCCTACATAACGATTGCCGGTCAATCAGCGCCCGGCGAAGGTATTTGCCTGAAGAACTACCTTCTTTTGGTCATGGGAACCCATGACGTGGTGATTCGATATATGCGGGGGCGGCCAGGCGGGCATTCGCGTGAGGAACAGGACGCCATCTCTGTTTCTGCGAGCGAAGACGTTGTCATCGACCATTGTTCGGCAAATTGGAGCACTGACGAAGCACTCTCGGTCAACGGCAATAACATCACGGTCCAGTGGTGCGTAATAGCCGAAGGTCTGAATCTTTCTTTCCACCCGAAGGGCGCCCATGGATATGGCGCCTTGATTCGCAGCAACACGAGCGGGATCAGTTACCACCACAACATTTTTGCCCACAACACCAGCCGCAATCCGCGCCCCGGCAGTCGGCACGGGAGTCCGGGCATCGTCTTCGACTTCCGGAACAACGTGATCTATGACTGGGGTTACAACTGCGGATACAACAATGACGAAAGAACGCGAATGAACTATGTCGGCAACTATCTCAAGCCCGGCCCCAGTACAAAAAAGTCCGTAAGCCGGATTGCATTCAAACCAGGCGCTGTCCAAACTCAAATCTTTCTGAAGAACAACTTCTTCGAAGGTTTCCCTGACGGCAATAAGGACAACTGGAAAATAATAAAGATGCCGGAAGAGTGGGCCAGTAAGGTTAAAGAGGCCGCACCCTTTCCCTCCCCGCCAACGCGGACCGATCCTCCCCGCGAGGCTTATCGCTTGGTCTTGGCCGAGGCGGGAGCGTCCCTGCCCGCCAGAGATGCCGTTGACCGGCGGATCATTCGAGAAATCCAAAACGGAACGGGGCGAATCGTCGATTCGCCGGATCAGGTCGGCGGTTGGCCCGAGTACCCATCGGCCAAGGCCCCGCCGGATTCAGATAGAGACGGCATGCCCGACTCGTGGGAAGAGCAGCATAACTTGAACGCCCAGGTTCCCATGGACAACGCAGCGGACCCGGACGGAGACGGGTACACGAACATCGAGGAATTCTTGAACGGAACAGATCCTCGAAGGGCTGAGAAAGCAACTTCGGATTACGCCGCGTACAAGGCTGTCCAGGAACGCATCATCGCAATGAATTTGGCGCTCGAGGAAACACTCCGGATCGAAAGAACGGAAATTGAGCAATCGAAGCAAAAAAAGCCCTGTTCAGATTTGAATATGCACCTCCATCCCCAACCATCCCCCTCAGCCCGGAAAGTCACTCTGTATATTGGGGACGGAAACAATCTCTCGCTCGATCTGGTTCGTATTCCGGCCGGGACCTTTCTGATGGGTTCGCCCGAGAGCGAGGAAGGGCGCAAGTCTGATGAAACACAGCACAAAGTAATCATCAGCCGTCCCTTCTATATGGGCGCCGCCGCTGTTACTTACGCCCAGTTCGACACGGTTCTGGCCCAAGAGAGCAACAAACCCGGCAATCTCCCGGCGGCGGGCGCCGATTGGTTCGAGGCCGTGTGGTTCTGCAAATGCCTTTCAAAAGCGACCGGCCGAACCTTCCGGCTACCCACCGAAGCCGAGTGGGAATACGCCTGCCGCGCTGGAACATCCACTCCTTTCAGCACCGGTGGAACCATTAGTCCCGACAGAGCAAACTACAACGCCACACAAACGTACGGATCGGAAAAGCCGGAAACTATCCTCGATAGAATGACGCCGACAGGGGTCTTTCCCCCCAATCCCTGGGGCCTCTACGACATGCACGGCAACTTGTTTGAATGGTGCAGCGATTGGTACGGTCCCTATCCGAATCGGGAGCTCACGGACCCAACAGGACCTGAGTCCGGGGATCGCCGGGTAATTCGAGGCGGCGCATATACAAGTCATCCGAATTATCTGCGGTCGGCCTCAAGATATCATTACAGCCCGATTGTCACCTTTGGTTTCCGCGTTGTCATGGAAGTGGAAGAATAAGCGTGAATAAAAGAAAGATACACGGGAATGCACACGATGAGAAATATTACCTCTCTTATGATTTTAATTTTTGTCTGCCCGATGGCGTTCATCTCCTGCTCCTATATGGAGAACGGCACTCGAGATATATTCTTAACGGATGAATTCGACACGCTGAAAGTCGGGATGTTTTCCACATTTGTAAAAGCCCACGCCGAGTATCACTACCGGCCCGACGCCGCTCCGAAGGGCAACTGGGTCGTGTCCACGCACGAAGGAGCGGTGGGGAGTCAGCGCGCCTGGTGGATTCTTCAGGAAAACGACGCCAACATCATGACCCAGACCTACGACAATCCCAGCAACTACTCCCACCCGATGGTTATCGCAGGAGACCCCTTATGGAAGGATTACACCGTCGTGGTTTCATTTGCTCCCGAGTCCACCGTGAAACAGAGCGGTATCGTGTTCCGCTATCAAAACGACCGGTGCTATTACTTTTTTGGAGTCAAGGGCGATAAAGCCATTCTCAAGATGGTGCGTCACGCCAAGGCCTATCATGAACCCCATGAAATTGTGCTGGCGGAGAAACAGATGTCCTACTCGGCGGGACGATATCTCATGGCCAAGATTACCATTCAGGGTAGTCATATCCATGCCGAGTTGGATAATGGGATTATCCTGGAAGCCGAAGATGCCGCCTTTCCTACTGGAAAAATCGGATTGATGGCTGACGTCCCAACACGATACCGATCGGTAGCGGTGACAACATCTTTCAAGGAAAAAAGGCGTTTTCTGACGCAAAAGAAAGAACGTGAGGCCGAGGAGGTCCGTCTCGAGGCGGCTAATCCGCGGATGGTCGTCTGGAAGAAGATCCAGACGCCAAAGTTTGGAGTAGGCCGGAATCTGCGATTCGGCGACTTGAACAACGACGGCGTGATCGATGTTCTCATCGGTCAGGTGGTGAATCATGGCCCCAAGGGCTCTTACAGTGAAGTAAGCTGTTTGACGGCTATGACGTTCGACGGCGATATACTCTGGCAGGTTGGGAGGCCCGACCTTCTGAAATACTTCCTGACCAGCGACGTGGGAGTGCAGGTCCACGATCTCGACAACGACGGGCGAAATGAGGTCGTCTACTGCATGAATTCGGAGATTCACGTAGCGGACGGCGCAACAGGAAGAACGAAGTACAAAGCACCGACGCCAGTCAGCAAACCACCGGAGGACTTTTACCCCCGCATCATGGGGGACTGTCTCTTCTTCTGCGATCTGCGAGGGACAGGCTACGATCGAGATATCATCATCAAAGATCGACAGAAACACTTTTGGGCCCTTAACGACCGCCTTGAAGTCCTTTGGAATGGCAGCTGCGGCGATTACAGCCAGACTGGCCACTATCCTTACGCCTATGACCTGGACGGAGACGGTAAAGACGAAGTGGCCATCGGCTACGCGCTCTATGATGATGACGGAACTCAGATATGGACCCACGATGGCAAGTTCGATCAACACGCCGACGGCCTCGCCATTGTGCCTTTCTATCCCAACACGGAAAAAGAGCCTCAGATTTTCTACGCCGCGAGCGACGAGGGATACATACGTCTGGATATGAAAGGAAATATTCTAAAACACCATTACATCGGACACGTGCAGAGCCCTTCAGTTGCCAATTTTTGCTCCGACCTTCCGGGCCTCGAAACCGTCTCCATTAACTTTCACGGAAACCAAGGCATAATCACTTTTTACGACGCCGACGGCAACATCTATCACCAATTCGAACCCGTCCAGCACGGCAGCATGATGCTTCCTTTGAACTGGAACGGAGGTCCCGAAGAATACTTCGTTCTTTCGGCCGATATTGAGGAAGGAGGCGTCTACGACGGCCGGGGGCGGCGAGTGATGCGGTTTCCGGGAGACGGACATCCCGTCATGTGCAATGCCGTGCTCGACATTAGTGGCGACCCGCGGGATGAGATTGTCGTCTGGGACCCGTATGAGATTTGGGTCTACACACAGGAGGATAATCCAAAAGAGGGAAGGCTATATAAACCCAAGCGAAATCCTCTCTATAATATCTCGAATTACCAAGCCACAGTTTCTTTGCCGGGCTGGAGCGAATGAGATTATTTGTTAGGGGATTGGCGTCTCCTCCGGCAAGCATAAAAAACCATGGGTGAACCTTGGTCGCGTGAGTCTGTCCCCATTCGGTCTCGCCCGGGTGGTCTTTCCACTGGTTCTGCAACTTCCGAATTAACAGTTTACAATCATCTTCTGCGGAAACCTCGCGAACCTCCCCAGCCTCTCGATAGACAGTCTGTCCCAGTGCGCCCCCGGTTTGAACAACGATGTCCTCGACGAGAACTTCGAGCCGCGGACTATAAGTGTAGTGAGCTGCAAGGAAGAGCTTGGTGGGATCGTCAAGCCCTGCTGTCGCGAGGCGGCGTGATCATCTCCTAATTCGATGGTTCGTATCATCGAGCGGACCACGTGACCTCAAACATGAGACTTTCGTCGGCTACTGTTGCCACAATCTCTTTTGAGACATCATTATTACGACATATCAGCCAAAATTCACTACTTTCAGTCAGGAACTGCTGGACACATCCGTTGAATACGGTCGTCACAAAGAGTATATTTCGGCAACTAAAATCCATAGCTCTTGCTGTATCCCGGACTGAAATAGACTATCCACTTATCCCATTTTTCGGTATTTACACAACCTTCTTTTTAGGAGTCCAACAGGGCTGTCACCACCCTTGGGGGGAAAAAATCCGTAACCCTTGTAAACAATGTCGTGGAACAGGCTTATGGTAGAACCTTCATTTTACCTTATATTCTATGATGGTTCAGAGCAGGTCGTGGTACTGCTGCAGACGCTCGATTGCCGGTCGAATCGCCTTTTCCAGGCTCTTAGCGTAGATTTGCGTCGTCGATAGATGCTCGTGACCGGGCTGGCTATGAAGGTGTTCTATGCCCCCGCCGGAATTTAGGAAATTCGTCGAATAGGTGTGGCGCATCCGATGCGGTTTGAGTTCCTTAACACCGGCACTCCGGGCTATCTTCTGCATCCGGTCGTACAGGTTCCGATAGGTCATTGGATTGTTCCAGCGATTCAGGAAGACCGGGGCTCGCCGCTTCGCGTTTGGCCGATTTTCCCGCATATATTTGGCGAGCATATCCCGGAGTTCTTCGCTGATATATACCCAGTGGCTTTTCTTTCTCTCTCTGGTCCTCTTGACACGCCTGGTCCACTTGCCATATCTAACGAAGATAAGGGTGCAATATTGTATAGTAGCAAATGTTCATCCTGATGCGGCAGGTTATGAGATGTTTTCTCTTGTATTTGCCTGCTATTAGTCGTAAGCTCATCCGGGCGTAGACTCAATATTTTCGTTTAGTAACAGATGCGACGATGCGTATCGATTCATACAAATTCGGCAAAATTGTTATCGACGGGACGGCCTACAAAAGCGACTGCATAATCCTCGGCGATTCCGTCCAGGCTAATTGGTGGAGAAAGCAAGGCCACCTTCTGGCAGCGGAAGATTTGCAGCCTGTAATTTCAGCCGGGCCCGCGGTTCTGGTAGTCGGCTGCGGCACTCCGGGGCTGATGAAAGTCTCCGAAGATGCACGGCAGGTTCTGAAACAAAATGATATCGAATTGATTGCTCTTGATACGCATAAAGCCGTCGCTGCGTTTAATGAATTGGCCGGGAAAGGCGAAAAGGTAACCGCCGCCCTGCACTTGACCTGCTGATGTGTTTATGTTGAAGGGCTATTCTTTAGATTATTTCTCTGGTTTCTGGACTTCGCCGGTCATGGGGACGAATCGAACGGGCATCACATTTGTTTTGCGAAGATTACCATCTTTATCTTTGATTATCAGGACCAGATGCTGAAAGCCGTCGGGACTTCCGTATGGCAGGATCATCCTGCCGCCGGGCTTCAACTGCTCGATTAGCGGTTCAGGTACACGCCCTGCAGCGGCCGTGCCGATAATCGCATCGTATGGGGCGTTTTCTTTCCAGCCGAAATAACCATCACCAGCCCTGACAAAAACGTTCTGGTAGCCGAGCTCCTTCAGGCATTTTTTAGCGGTGGCTGCAAGCTCTTCAACAATCTCGATTGTATAGACCGACTGTGCAATCTCGGCGCAGACTGCGGCCTGATAGCCCGAGCCCGTGCCGATCTCCAAGACTTTGGAATTGCGATTGAGATTCAGGGCCTCGGTCATAAAAGCGACTATGTACGGCTGGCTTATGGTCTGACCCAGGCCAATGGTTAGTGGATTATCAGTGTAGGCGTATCTCTGCTCGGTTGCCCGGACAAACGCGTGCCGCGGCACGGCTTGCATCGCCGTCAGGACGTTGGGGTCTTTGACGGCCCGCGCCTCGATTTGCCAGGAAACCATCCTCGCCCGTTCTTTGACGCGTTCGGTAAAAGCCGGATGCTTATGGATGGGGCGCAGAGGTTTCCTGTCATTTGGATCGTTTGGATCTTCCGGCTCTTGTTCGCTCGGCAGGTTCGGCTCGGTAAGCGGCTGGTTCGGCTCAGGGGAAGGCTGATTAGGCTCAGTGGACGCTTTATTGGCATCATTTTTTTTCTCCTGTTCAGAGAAAACACCCTTCAACTCCGTTGTACCATTGAGAGCAAAAAAAACTGCAAGTAATCCGAGCAGTATCAACAAAGACAGAAGCACAATAACTCGCTTCGTACTCGTTGCCGGATATTCTACAGTCATTTTACTTACCTTAAATTCGCGATCTACGATTTCCGATTGAGAATTGGTTTTGACCACCCCCAAACATTCCCGAGGGCGCCACCCGGTGTTTCTGTAATAACGCAAAATCCAACAGGAATTAATAGTATACCATATCTGGAAAAGATATATTTAAAAAATTGAAAATAATTTGTTTACCTGTGGTCTGAAAAAGTAGGGATTGTCGAGCTACAGCCCCGAAAAGGGCATCAGCTAAAACATTAAATAAAAACCAGAGTAAAAAATCATATTGGCCTTCTTGTTTCAGCCGTCGCTTCAGGCGGCCTGGGCCCTAAAAGTCGACCTGCGCCCTAATCTGCAGGATATCGAGGTCGCCATCGTAAGAATCATGATCGATTTTGGCACGGACATAATTTAGCATCAGTTTCGCATTTGGATTAAAATACCAGTTTAGCCCAAGTGTGATATCGTCTTCACTGCCCCCGCGGACCTCGCCGTCGTTCAGGTCGATATTAGAGAACCTCACCGCGATTTCCCATGCACCCGGGCCGCCCTGAGGTCCCCGGAAATTCTTCCTAGGTCTCGGACGGTCGAAAGTCGCGCTGCCCAAGTCATAGTAACGGGATTCTCCCGTGAGAAAGTAGCTCACGAATACGTAGTAGGCCGAGAAGTCCGCATCGCCAGCCAGACGGGTGTCCACTCGATCGATAATGTATTCACTTTGCAATGAAAAGGGACCATTAACCCAGGCCAGTTCAAGGCCCAGAAGGTCCTCATCATCCACAAGGATATCGCCCGTATCCACATAATAATAGTTCGAAAGATGAGCTTCCGGGCGTGACCGGAAGCGTACTACACCGTCGGGATTCCGATGGTTGCCCGATACACCGAGGTGCAGTAATCTCTTGCCGTCCTCGGCGTACAGCGGCAGGCCCACAATCCGCCCGGTCACATTATAAGCCCCGTCGCCCCTGCCATCGACATAGCTATCTGCGTCCCGGAATACGCCCGCGCCCCAGAAGAGGCGATTGTTCATGACGAGGTTTTTGGCCAGCACGCCCGTTTCAGTGCCCGGCGTCAGGGTATGGGTCAAGGCCCGTTCCATAAAAGTTGTGTGCCGGTTGCTCGTGCGCAGTTCCATACCAAAGGGCTCATCCATATGTCCAATTCGAAGCCTGCCCAGATAAGGCAGTTTGGTAAAACCAACATAAACGTCCTCGAATCCGGCGTCGCCTCCAGCAAATTCAAACTCGGATTTGTACTCGACCCAGCCGTTAATCAAGCCTGACATGTACAAAAAGGCCCGCCGAAATTCCGTTCCGTCTTGCTGGTCGCCAAAGGCCTGTTTTAATTCATTATCCTCGTTAAACCATGCCGAGTCCACCGCCGTGCGGCCACCGACTTTAAGCTTGAACTGCTCGTCGGTCGAAGAGAAGTGCAAGCCGTCTTTCCAATAGGCTCGCAAGTCATTTGCCGATTGAGTTTCGGCCCGGGCGGAAGCACTTTCGAGCTTCTCAACGCGTTTCTCAAGCGTCAAATCTTGCGATGGAGTTTCACTTCGATCTTTTGCCGCTTCTGCGCCCTGTTTGTCTTCAATCGGAGCCTTCGATGCTTCAGGCGGCTCGTTCGCATCCTTTCGGGGCTTCAACAACCCTTCAAGGTATTCGATGCGTTTTTCGAGGGACTCGATGCGTTCCAGCTGCGCCTTCTCAGTCGGGGAGACTTCCGCGGCCTGCGCATGCACTCCCGCAAAATAAAACAACGGCACCGGTGTTATGCATACGAGCCAAAATGTCTTGTTGAACCAATTCACCATTCGAATAGCCATGACACAAACCCGGCAAACTGCTTGTCCTGTTTAACTTTTATCGATGCTCATTCTAATCGAATCTGTCCAGGTTTAATAGGGAGAACTGGACACCGAAATCTCCTGCTGCGAACTTTCCTCCCTGCTCGTTCCCAAAGCCAATGAGTCCCCATGGAAGATTAAATCCAGGACCTTAAGCAGGAGCACCAATAAACAAAAGATTGTAGTGGCGAATGTGCCGGGAGGAAACGGTTTGTCATGTGTCTTAAACCATTCGATCCATCCAGGGACCTTGCCCATGAACAGCAGATGAAGCACAGCCATGATCATGACAAGATAGGAAAACTTCTGAAGAATCATCCATTTGCGCTTTCCTAATTTCCGAATCCCACTGGGATAAGAATATGCGACGATAATCATGAACAGAACAAGAACAAGGAATCCCAAAACGACCGTAATCCAATGGCTAACAAACCAACTAAGGAAGTATTTTTCCGAGTACTTCTCTGGAAATTTTAAGGGAAGATAAAAGATCGCCAGGATAACATGGGGGATGGACATGAATGCCGCAGTCAATCCCAAAGTGCGACGGTAAGGCAACAGCTTGTCAAAGCTCGGAATGAAACGCGACAGCGGACCAAGTGCCAGCGCGAGGCCGAGGCAATAAACCGAAGCTATGGCCGTGCATTTCTCCGTGGTCCACAGAGAAAAGGGCTTTCCCCGGACAATATGGTACCAAATGAAAAAGGTAAAGAAGCCTAAATAAATAAATCCACAAATAACCCAATGCGTGGTTTTGTTGGAAAAGACATGGCGAGTCTTAGCTACTTTCAATTTTTTGCTCCTTTTAAAAAACCTAACTCAAGCATTTTTTCATTTATTTTACGAATAAACGAAAAACACTTTCACCTTACGCGCCTATTATACGGCACAATATAAATATATACGACTAATACAGTCCTATATGTTCATTTTATCAACTCCAAAATCATTTTTTTTTGAAATAATTTGCCCCCTCCAGCTAAACAGATCAAGACTGCCCCCTAAGAAAATCCTCTTTTTGCACTCCAAGTAAGCGGCGGCCCCTTATCTTTGCTGATTCTCCGGCCATTCGTGAGGTAGAATTGTTTTCAATTCGGATGCTTTTGTATAAAGACCGGTGAAACTGAGGATTAATATAACTTTTTACAACTTGCGTGATCTCATTGGAATCCCGGTCAGACTTTTAAATTACCTGCCAATTGAATTAAGCCGGCGGCTAACGGTGATTCGAATCACCACTTTTGGATTCACTATTAACGTTACGCACACAACGAACGTAATTATAAATCCGAATTTCATCTCCCTGGGGGCCTAATCCGTTCGGATATCTGGCGGGGTCGCCGCTTTTTGGGTCGCTTCGTTGTGCGCCCGCTCCGTGCGCGTTCATAGGCTCTCCGTTCCACTGCCATGCTGAAAACGCTTGCCCAAAACACACATAAATTCCAAAAAGGTTGTCACCGTGAGTCGTGCCGGTCCAGAACCAGGATTCAGTTTGGGTAATATCGAAGACCGGATCGATAGCCGCACCCTGATATGCGGGATCAAGGGCGTCTGGAGCCCGTGTGTAATCGACGATGATTTGCAGCTCTTTGGCGTTCGGAAGTCTCCAGTCATCATGTCCGGCATATTTAAGCTTCTCGGCATAGCTCAAGGCTTTCTGCCAGTTCATGGTCGTGCCGCTGTCGGCCTTCATCCACATCAGTCCGGTGGCGAGATCCGTGATAGTGCCGTCTCCATTGTCAACATAGTTGTTTTTGCCATATCCATTCCTGCCTCTTACGCATCGAATGTAGCACCTGCCTGTTGGCCCGCCGCCTTCACCGGTAGGGTAGGATTTAATACGGCCATCTGCAAAATTAAAACCGAACGCAGATTTGTCACCACGCATGGTTATTCCAACGTATTTATTGCTTGACCAGTATTGGGCGTCAATAATGCGGTATCCCTCGGATGTATCCGGATACTCGAAGTCGAAGTAATTCGTGTCGATATAGGGAGTCATCGTCCTAATACACCCGTAGAAGGCAACCAGCGAATAGATTTCTTTAATTGTTGGCATTCGCCAGTCATTGTAACCAGCCAATTCCAGGTTTTGGGCATACATCGCCGCCTGGTCCCATGTGTAGTGCCTGATAGGAGGTGTCTTTTGCCACATGAGACCCGTGTTCAGATCAGTGACCGTTCCGTCACCGTTATCCTGATAGGACATCCGGATACCATCGTACTGAGCATCCTGTCCGTAAAAAGGTTCTCCCTGCTTAGGACAAGTGATTTGCCTATAATTATCGTAACATTCGCTCTGACCCGTATCGATGACCTGACTTTCAACTCCAGAATCGCCACGTGCCGGGACAGATAGCGGGACGTTCAGAGCCAGTATCGTTAGTGTAAGCAAAATCGCATTTGTACATTTTTCTTTCACTGCCCTGTCCTTCCGATCATGGATAACAAGAGCTTATCACTCAAACTGTTGTAAAAACTTTTCGCGGGTGATTTGTTGTTTTTATCGTTTCTTTAGTGTAACGCTAACGCCGCCTCCTTCTTTGTGCAACAGGAGCGTCTCAAGGTCCGGGTTTGTGGTGATGGCCTTGATATATTTTTGATCCGCCATTCGTGGATTCATATTGTGGGCGACAATCAATCCACCCGGGCGAACCAATGGCAAGAGCTTATCAAGATAGTCGATGTAGCCTTCCTTATCCGCGTCAAGAAACAGAATATCGATGGGCTCCTTGATTTTGGAAACTTCCTTGTGGGCGTCACCCTCGACAAGCGTCACGAGCTTATCGACACCGGCCTTTTTGAAGTTCTCGCGGGCCAGTGAGGCCCTGCGATCGTCGATTTCATGGGTGGTCAGTTTCCCGCCGGTCTTTTGTAATGCGAGGCAGAACCAGATTCCCGAGTATCCGTTGGATGTACCTATCTCGACGACGTTTTTGGCACCGACTGTCTCTGTCAACAGCCGCAGCAGCCTGCCGTCTTCCGCTGAGACGTTCATCATCCCTCTTCGCTGGTTCTTGTCCATTTCATTGAGCACACTGAGAATTTTCTTCGCCGATTCTGTCTTGGGCATTGGCGAACTTTCCATAAACAATGCGTCAGTTCCACCTTCCATAGGGCGACCTTGACCGGGACGTATGGACCTGTCACCCCTGCCAACACCTTCGGGCCTCATAGGACGGTCACCTCGGGCAGCACCTTCAGGCGGTCCACCGGGACCAGGCCTGCCCATACCTTCCCGCATTCTTTCCATCCTCTGCTTCATGTCTGCAATTAGTTCGCCCATCTTATCTTTGTTATTTTTCTCATAGGCCTCTGCAAGCTCATCGAACCACGGGCCAAATCCGGCCCTCATAGCTCCCTGCGGGTCCTGACCGGGCCGCATACCTCCACGCTGTCTTTGCGTCGGCTCTGCGCCGGGCCTGTCGCTGCTTTCCCGGGCTATTAGGTTCTCAACTCCTGCCAGTAGAATCACTACCGCGATGCCAAGTACAATCTTCTTTAACATTTCATGCCCCTTTCTGTATGCCTCTGTTTCTTTCCTGCAATATCAACTATTAATTGTGTACGTCGAGACGATGAGCCAGGACACTCTCACAAGTCCTCGTGAAGTGGCGGCTCGTTTGTCTCTATTGTGCCGCGATTCATATCGCCTGGCGGGAAGTTCGGTCCGTCCGGAGACCTTGGAGGACCAAACGGCCCCGGGCCCCGGCGAAATCGTTCCGGCTGGCCCCGATGGAAGGGCGGCTCCTGCGGGCCTCGACGGAAGGGCTCCTGCGGGCCTCTGCGGGGGCGGGGTCCTCCGGCTCCGTCGCCCCACTTTGGACCACCGCCGCGAAGCGGACTCTGGAGGTGATGCAGCCTTGTTTCCCACATTTGCTTCTGCCAATCGTTCAGAATGCCCAATATGTCTTTATTCATCTGTTCCAGTGCCTGGTCAATTTGCTGGCGAGCATCGAGACGTATCTCGTCCAGGGCTTCCATATGCCTTTTCAAAATGGGCTTGATCTTCTCGGCCTGTTCCGGAGAGAGCCGAAGCTCATGTTGTAGCTGCCCAACGATTATGCCACTTGCAAACTCAGGTGCCCGCGGAGGTCCCATCAGCTTCTCGGGCGCCAAAATCAGCATCGAGGCCCCGCCAATTACAATCCCGGCCACGAGGATGATAAGGCCCGGAAACGCCGCCCGCCATCGGTGCAACCTGGGTAAGTTACTTATAGTCAGATTCTCATCTCTTTCTGTATCATTCATTGCAACACCCATGCAATTGCTTGTGATATTTCGTACAAAGGTCCCGTCGAGGCGTAGTAAACGACCACTGCTGCCACTACGACAGGCACCGCAACCGCCGACGAAACCGCCGCCAACCACATCAAAGGCCTCTCTGTTATTCGTTCCATCCGGTTTTGCTCGGAACTCAGGATCGCGATGACCCGATTGGCGATGTCCACACTTGGGGGTTCTTCACCGCGAGCACGATTGACCAGTGAATTAAATTGGTTTTCATTTTTCATCTTATGTGCCCCTTTCCAGTTTGAGCCAAAAGCTGCTCTAATCTCTTTCTGGCGCGCCACGACTGAACCTTCACCACACTTTTGGTCCAGCCTGTTCTTCGGGCTGTTTCGGCCACGTTGCATCCTTCCATGTAGCGTAAAGTCAAAACAAGTCGATCGCGCGGTTGTAGTTGTGCCAGCAAACGGTGAACGATGTCGGCAGCCTGGCTCGGGTCTATCTCGTCCATAGATTCATCCGGCACCTGGTCCCATTCCTCCAGGGTGAAGCTTTCTGTTTCATACCGGCGTGCATTCTGCTTCCAGTAACGGTATCCAACACGGGTGGCAATCCGCGAAAGCCAGTGGTCAAAGGGAGCTTTTCCGCGATAGCTTCGGAGGCTCATGTATGCCTCGACGAAGACATCCTGGACTAATTCCTCGTGTACCAGGGGGTCGCGGCTGAAACGCCAAAGTATCCGACTGACATGCTTCTGATGCTGTTCAATCAGCCGTTTGTACGCATCGGAGTCCCCCTGGCGACTCTGGCGAACGTCCTCAAGCTCCGCCGTGTCTGGCGTGTTTGATTTCCTCCGGCCCTCGGCGACGGACGCTGAGTACGCAAGCCCACGAACCAGCTCAGCAAATAGCTGCTCGATGCGGAGACTTACAATACGGCATGGAAGAATCGATAAAACCATATGTGAAGGATACGCGACCATGCGAAATTCATCAAATTAAATTACACGCCCTTAATCAATTCACCTGCGGTTTTTAATAGAGTAAGTCAATCCCACTGTCAAGTAATCTGCCAGTGGGATTAGGACTTTCTCATCGTGAGCCTCTATTCACTTGTCGATTGTTGGCCCTGCTCCTGGCTTTTGGTATCGGTTTCAGGAGAAGGCACATCAACGTTCGGACTTTCTTGAGGACTCTGGTCCGCTCCCCCGTCCGGGCCCCAATCTCTCCATCTCGGTGGTCTCGGACGGTCATCCGGATTTATATCCTGGGGTGGTGCCGGTGGTTGCGCCATACCCTTACCAGGCCTACCCATATCTCTGGGTTGAGGCCATTGGGGTCTGGCTCCTCTGTCGGGGCCGAATCCGGATCTGGGACCGGGACGAAATTCCGAGCCTCCTGCCGGTCCCCTTCCCTGACCTGCACCCAAACCAAAGCCAGGTCCTCCACCGAGCCCCTGTCTCCAGCCTCCGCCGCGGCCTAATCCTTGACCACGCCCGAACTGAGCACCAGATCCTCGACCTGGACGTACTCCCTGACCTCTACCCGGGGCAAAGCCAAAGCCTCTACCAGCTCCCGGACACCATGCTCCGCAGCGAGGACAAATCGAGTAAGCTCTTCTGTACCTGTCAAACCTATAGGGCACATCTGCGCGTTGTTCGGGGCCTCTGCCTCGACCTCCTGGTCCCACCTCAGGACCCGCATTTCCGCGTCCCGGTAGACCGCGCATCCATGGACCCTGGTCTTCGGGCCCTGCCGCCATTCCACGGCCCCACCCGGAGCCATTTCCACGACCTCGACCTCCTGGTCCCACCTCAGGACCTGTAATACCTCGTCCCGGTCCACCGCGCATCAACGGACCCTGGTCTTCGGGACCCGCCGCCATTCCGCGTCCCCACCCAGAGCCGTTTCCACGGCCTCGACCGCGACCGCCCGGTCCGGCAAGCGTCAAGCCAACCAGAACCATAACAACCAGCAAAAGAACTATCGCTGCTTTGAATCCTGTCTTTTTCATTTTCTGCTCCTTTCTCTACACATTTCGTTTTGTCCGTTATTTTTTACCCAATAACGGAACCTTCTAACAGGACAGTGGCTCCGGTGCGAAAAAGGTTACATCTAACCTGATTTTTTCTGTAAAATGCCTTGTATTGTCTTTATGGCAAAAACCGTCCAAGAGGATACTGCTATGACAGACAGGAAAATACCCTCTTCGAGCATCTTTGCCCTCGATCCCGCCAACAGAATCAACATCGTGATAAATAACCAATATTTCCTTCTAAAAATACTCTTTTTTACTTTTCGAGGTATCGGATTCGTGAAAATACAGACGAACTAAAAGAGCGATTTTATCGCTGCTTCTGGAAAATTTTTGCAAAAAAGCCCTTGCAGTGAACAAAATAGCTCTTATACTAATCAATAGTAAATGCGGGTGTAGCTCAGTGGTAGAGCGTCACGTTGCCAACGTGAATGTCGTGAGTTCAAATCTCATCACCCGCTTTCCGAAACTGTTTATTGATATAGTATCGGCGAGTTACCGGCTAAATGTAGTTTGGCGTTGGTCTCCGATATGTTGAGGTCAGGCACTTGTCAGGAATGAGTTTGAGCAGACAGGTGAAGGATTGTGAAGCGCGAAGACCGGGCTAAGGGATGGGAATCACGAATGCAACAAAAGGCATTTGGGAGTCCTGTGTTGTTTCCCTGATGCCTTTTTTGTTTATTATATGAGATAAGGTTGTATAAAATCGCTTGGGAGCATCAAAATGGCTGAAGAACAACAATCGGAGGCGCTGAAGGAAGAAGAAACTGAAGCATCGAAGGAAGAAGAACAATCTACAAAACCGAAGAACACAGTAACAATCGAAGAGGCAGGTCCCTGCAGAAAAAAGGTTATCATAGAGGTACCTGAGGAGGCGGTTAAAAACGCCACAGAAGAACAATATGAAAATCTCCGCAAAGAAGCGCTGGTTCCGGGCTTTAGAAAGGGTCGAGCACCGCGCCGGCTTCTGGAGAAGAGATTCGGCAAAGAGACAACAGAACAAATCAAATTAAAATTGATAGCCGATGCAAGCGAATCAGCCATTAAGGACAACGAGTTGCAGACTTTAGGTGAGCCGGACATTGACTTTGAGAAAATTGAACTGCCGGCTGAAGGCCCGATGAAATTTGATTTTGAGGTCGAAGTCCGTCCCGAGCTTGACCTGCCGCAGCTTGAAGGTATTCCCGTGACAAGAACAAAGCTCGAAGTTACGGAAGAGCAAATCGACAGAGAGATTGAGCAAATGCAAAGATGGTCGGGCGTATGGACACCGCGGAAGGACGGAGCCGTTGAGCCTGAAGACCAGATAATCGCCGATGTGGTTCTAAAGGCCGAGGGAATCGAAGAAGAACAGAAGCTGGACAACGCCGAGATTTACGTAAGGCAAAATGGTTTTGTCGGTGCAATCCCGGTTGAGAAGCTCGACAAACTGCTGGTAGGTGCCAAGGCCGGCCAGACCAAAGAAACGAGTGTCGATGTCCCGAAAACGTTCTTCAGAGAAGAATATCGCGGTAAAAAAGTAGATATGCAAATCTCCATTAAAGATGTCAAATGGCTCAAGCCCGCTGATTTAGATGAAAACTTCCTCCAGCGGGTCGGCGCCGACGATAAAGACGATCTGCGAGAAAAAATCCGCGACACGCTCCAGGGACGGCTGGAAACACAACAGCGAACGGAAATGACAGAGCAGATTTACCAGTATCTGCTCGACAATATCGATTTCGACCTGCCATTGGATATTGTCGCCCAGCAGGCCAATACCGTGCTGCAGAGGCAATATACAAATCTGATTATGCGCGGATTATCAAGAGAGCAGGTTGAAGAGCATGTAGAGCAGCTTCAGGCCAGCAGTGAACAACAGGCCAAACAACAGCTAAAGACGTTCTTTATTATGGATGAAGTCGCCGAAAAGCTCGATATTGAGGTCAGCGAGGAAGAGATTAACGGCCATATCGCCCAGTTAGCAATGCAGCGAGGACAGCGACCTGAAAGAATGAGAGAGGATATGGAACGCAATGGCTCGTTAGCTCAGTTCTCTCTGGAGGTACGACAGAATAAGTGCATCGCTAAATTGCTCGAAACTGCAAAAATAACAGAGAAAAAGCCCGTGAAGAAAGCCAAAAAGCCCAAAAAAACAGCTAAGAAATCAACGGAAAAAGCTGCTAAAAAGACAGATCAAAAAGCTGACGAGTCAGAGGAAAAACAAACCTGAAAAATACAAAACAACAACTAAATCCCATTAGAAATTTCATAATGGGGTATAATATGTTGCAAAATAGTATTTCTAATGGGGTAAAAACAAAACCAGCAGGCAAAAATGTCCGATTATAAATGTATCTCGTCAAATGCGATACGAGATACGAACTGCGAAATGAGAATTTCATAAAGGGAACAGCGAATGTCTATTGAGCATCAGGCAAGAAACATTGCGAAGGGCTTCCATTTCGCAACTCAATGCAGTATGGAGCACAAAAGTATGGATATTTACAACCAATACGGCCAGTATCAGCGCTATCGCCAGATGAGTCTCGACGATATGCTGCTGGAGAACCGCATCGTGTTTCTGATAGGCGAAATATCATATCAGAGGGCAGCCGAGGTCATTATGAAGATGCTGTATCTGGACAATCTGAAACGCAGCAGCGAAATCAGCCTGTATATCAATTCCCCCGGAGGCAGTGTTGACGATACAATGGCCATTTACGATACCATAAGTTTTGTCAGCTCTCCGGTTGCGACCTATTGCATCGGCAGGGCCCAGTCCGGAGCTGCGGTGATACTGGCAGCCGGTACAAAAGGCAGGCGACATGCGCTTCCGCACGCCAAATTTATGCTGCATCAACCCTGGGGTGGAGTTAGCGGCCAGGCAGCAGACATTAAAATCCAGGCTGAAGAAATCCTCAAAGCCAAAGCCATGATAAACGATATTCTCGCAAAACACACCGGCCAGCCGGTCGAGAAAATCGCCGCCGAGACCGAAAGAGACAGGTATATGACCGCCGAAGAGGCTCACCAGTATGGTCTTATCGATGAAGTCCTTTACGAAGAAGATAAAGAAAAAGACGAGAAGAAAGACGAGAAGAACAACGAGAAGAAAGACGATAAAAAGGAAAATAACAAATAGCCAATAGTTACTCTTACGAGGAATAATAGAAAATGAGTGTTAACCAGAATTTGGTGCCGATAGTTATTGAAAAAAGTGGTCGAACAGAACGTGCTTACGATATTTATTCAAGACTGCTGAAGGACAGAATAGTCTTTCTTGGCGGGCCGATTGACGATACAACAGCCAATTTAATCATTGCCCAGATGCTCTTTTTGAGCAATGAAGATACCAAGAACGATATTCACTTTTACATCAATTCGCCCGGCGGCTCAATCACGGCCGGGCTTGCAGTCTATGATACGATACAGTTTTTACGCTGTGACGTCGCAACGTATTGCGTCGGACAGGCGGCAAGTATGGCAGCGGTGTTACTTGCCGGCGGCAAGTCAGGTAAGCGGTTCCTTCTGGCAAACAACAGAGTACTTCTGCATCAGCCCCTAATCTCAGGACAATTGATTGGCCCGGCTACCGACCTGGATATCGAAGCGCAGGAAATACTCCGACTGCGAGCACGACTCTACGAAATATTGGCCAAACATACTGGTCAAACGACGGAGAAAGTCGAAAAGGATTGCGACCGCAATCTCTGGCTCGATGCAACCGAAGCAATCGAATACGGTCTGGCCGACAGAGTACTGCAAAAGGCACCTGAAATAGTCAGGGACTCGGAGTAAGAGGAGTAACAATAATGAACAAAGAATACAGAATACAGGATATAGAATATCCAATTCCCAGCACCTCGCTCGGGTCACGGCTCGCAAGTAACGAGTTACGGATTTCTGTCTTCTGTGTTCTGTCTTCTGTGTTCTGCCTTCTGTCTGTCGCTGGCTGTAACAATCCCAACAAAGATTCGCTTGTCGAGCAAGTCGAACAATTGAATGAGCAGAAAACACAGCTCCAAAAGCAAGTCGAGCAGTCCAGAGCCGAAAACATACAACTAAAAAAACAGGTACGGGTCCTCTCTGGCATACCTGAGGAGGTCAAGTTCGACAATCTCTCTCGACTCCAAAGAGTAAAGATTGGCAGATTGTCAGGCTTCTTTGATAAAGACAGGGACGGCAAGATCGAAAAGCTGATTGTCTATGTGCAGCCGGTTGATGAGCAGGGCGACGCCGTAAAGGCAAGCGGTGCCGTTAACGTCCAGCTCTGGGACCTGAACAAAGCTGACGGTCAGGCCCTGCTTGGTGAGTGGAACGTAACGCCGGGCGACATGAAGAACTTCTGGTACAAAACGATAATAACCGCAAATTACAGATTGATATTCGACATACCCGACAAAGTTGAGAGTCTCCAGGAGCCATTAACGATCAGGGCCACCTTCACCGATTACATGACGGGCAAAGTTTTCAAAGAACAAAAAGTAATAAAACCGTAAATTGTGTGTTGAATTATAAAAGAAAACAGGTTCTTCACTCCGACTTAACGCCTTAAGTAACAATGACAACCTGCGAAATCTCATTTCTCCTTGCAAAGTCAATGCCGTTTTATAGAATATCGATATGAAGAAGTTCATAAACAAAATTATCTGCGGCGATTGTATAGAGGTGCTGGGCAAGGTACGCCAACCGTTTGCCGACCTTATCTTTGCCGACCCGCCCTTCAATATCGGCTATAATTACGACAAGTACTACGACAAGGTCAAAAAGAAAAACTACATCGCCTGGACGAAAGAATGGATGAGCGTCTGCAAGAAGGTCCTCAAGCCGCACGGCTCATTCTATATCGCTATCGGCGATGACTACGCCGCAAACGTCAAAATCATCGCCGACGAGCTTGGCCTGATTATGCGGAACTGGATAATATGGCATTACACCTTCGGCCAGCAAACAAAAAATAAATTCGCCCGAGCGCACACACATATCTTTTACTTTGTAAATAACGAGAATCAATTTAATTTCAACGATTACGCTGTACGCGTTCCATCGGACAGGCAGCTAATCTATAACGACAGGCGGGCCAATCCAATAGGTAAGATGCCGGACGATGTCTGGAACACAGATCCTCGGGTTTGTGGAACGTTCAAGGAACGCGCCGGCTGGCACCCCTGCCAGATGCCCGAGAGCCTGCTTAAAAGAATCATAGCCGTAAGCTCAAATCCGGGAGACTGCGTGCTCGATCCTTTTAGCGGCTCGGGGACCACTGCTGCTGCCGCTTGTCAATCCGGAAGAAACTATGTCGCCGTGGAAATCTCTGAAAAGTATGTTGAAAATTCAAACGAACGTCTGGCTCAATTGAGAAAGCCGAATCCCGTGGAGCCTCCGGCCTCACTTTGGACAGACATGTTTCTCAATCCCACTGAATTGGACGAGGTCAAGCGGCTTTTGCATGATATCAAAATAACGCCGGAAGAAATTACCGCTGATAGAAATCTCCTGGAGCTTTTCACAAATCAATTTGCGGTGCGAATGAACAACCAGAAGCAATACAGCACGGAAGAAATAGCGGCGACTTTAAAGGATTTGGCCGGTTGAATAAAACGCGAATTAAAAATATTCTGCTCTGTCTTTTACCGTTTGCTGGCAGTGCGGCGATGCTGACGGTGATTCAGGCGCCGATAAATTTGGCGCCTCTGGCATGGGTGTCACTTGTGCCATTTATCTTAGCCAGTTCGCCACAGACTAAACCTCGCCGCTTGTTTCTTGTAAGCTATCTGGTCTCGCTTTGCTACTGGCTCGGTAATCTGTACTGGATATTTCCGGTGACGATTATAGGCGGGATAACCTTCTGCCTTTACACCGCTTTGCTCTGGCCCGTTTTGTCACTTTGTCTTCGCTACTGCCGAATAAAGAAATTTCCGTTATTTTTAGCAGCAGGTGTACTGGTCGTCGGTGTTGAAAGAATGCAGGGCCTCTTTTTGGGAGGCTTTTTCTGGCGGTTTCTTGCACACAGCCAGTATCAAAATATCACCCTTATTCAAATTGCCGATATCTTCGGCGCCGGCGGAGTCTCGTTCCTGATAGCGATGGTCAATGGCCTGCTGGCCGAGATTATCATTGCTGCACGCCAAAAGAAAGTCTTCACAATCGCCCAATTAGCCAAAGCAGGCGTTGTATGTGCTGCGGTGGCGGCAGCCGTTGCCTACGGTCAATGGAGGATAAGCCAGGAAGATGAATTTGTCGAGGCCGGCCCACTGGCTGCGTCGCTGCAGTCGAACGTTCCTCAGTCGGTCAAGAGGACATTTAAGTCCAGCGAAGATTTATTCGACAGCCTGATGGTGCAGAGCGAAGCTGCCGTCCGTTCAGGAGCCGAGCTAATCGTCTGGCCCGAGACAATGGTGCAGGCGACCTTAAATCCTGAAATATTGCAGCTTGTGGATTCTTCTCATCCGTGGAAGGTCTTTGACAACGCGCTTCGGGAGCATTCGAAAGATGCGGCTTTTGTGCTGGTGGGTGCATACGGGGGCACACCGGAAATCCTGGAAAATTTAAAAATTCATCTTGCCCAGAGATTCAATTCGGCCTTTCTGTATAAAAAAGACGGTGAAAAAGCAGAGCAAGTCTATAACAAAATCCACCTTGTGCCCTTCGGGGAAGTACTGCCGTTAAGGAAAAGCCTGCCCGGACTATATGGACTGCTTATGAAGGTCAAGTTCATACCTTACAATTTCGATTATTCACTCGATTATGGCAGCGAATACACGGTTTTTGAGATGACCGGCGAAAAAAGCCGGCAAGAACGAGTTTACAAATTCGGCGTAATGATTTGTTATGAGGACACTGTCCCTGCGATTGCCCAAAAATTTGCTCTGGATACGAAAGGCACCAAAAGGCTTGACTGGCTCGTAAATATAAGCAATGATGGCTGGTTTGTACAATTCAAGGATGAAAAAGTTCTTCCTAATACAGAACTTCCTCAGCACGCAGCGGTTTGTGCTTTTAGGGCGGTCGAAAACAGACTTGCCGTCCTGCGAAGCGTTAATACCGGCATAAGCTGCTTGATAGATAGCTACGGACGTATCAAAAATGGATTTGTAGCCGGCACTTTGCCCCATGATGCTATGGTTCGCACGGGTGTAGAAGGTTGGTTCCTCGACAGAATACCGATAGATAAAAGAGCAACTTTTTTCAGTAAATATGGTGAATGGCTGGATTTTTGTTGTGAATTCTGCGTTATTTTGCTCATAATATTAATGCTTTCGGCAAAATTTTTCATAACCGAAAAATGGAAAACTCGCTTATCAGGGATGGCCAAATGAAAAATGAGCTTAAAAAAGCCAGAACGCAAAAGCACAAGAAAATAATTGCTTCCATTCCTTACACCTTGCTTTTTGCTTACATGGCAATATTTGTCCTTGGATGCGAAACCTCGCAAACATCATCAGGAAATTTAGATACTACCAACATAACTCCCACCCAGTCACAAGCCCTGCAAATTATCCAGAATGCTCTGGTTGATGAGGACTCGCTGGCCAGGGTCAATGCTGTCGAAGTGATTGTCACCACAGGGCAAATCAAATTTATGCCTCAAGTACAACGACTCCTGCGGGACAAATTTACTCCGGTCAGATTTGCAGCGGCTTTGGCAATAGGCGATTTGCGATACTCCCCTGCGAAAAGCTCGTTAAGTCAATCGTTGAAAGATGAGGATATCAATGTCATTGTTGCCGCTGCTTATGCGATGGGCAGGCTTGGATCTACCAAGTATTTCGAAATTGTTCGCAAAGCAATAGACAACGATGATCAGACCGTCAGGGCAAACGCGGCTTTTATTCTGGGGAGAATGGAAGACAGAAACTCGCTGAAATTGTTGAAATGGGCACAGGAAGATAAAGATTCCAGTGATAAGGTAAGGCTTCAGGCGTTGGAGGCCAGGGCCAGACTTGGTGACGACGAAGTATTACCGAGGCTATGGGCAATAGTGTATAGTGCTTACGCTGACGACAGAATTATGGGTATAAGAGCAATAGGGGCATTGGCAACTTCAAAGGCCAGAGATATCCTGATAACTAAGTTGGATGATGATATATTGGAGGTTCGTCTGGCTGCCGCCGAACAGCTCGGTAAACTCGGAAACAGAACCGGCGAGATGGAAGTTCTTGAAGCTGTTGAGAAAAATCTCACTACAGGCCTGGACAGGGAAGCCAGCGAACGGGCAAATGTCCTGGCAGCACTGGCAATTGGTGAAATTTGTACACCTGAACTGACAAAATTTTTGCCCAATCTTTTAAAAAATGAGTCGAAATTTGTCCGTATTGCTGCTGCCAAGGCCGTTTTACAATGCAAAATGAAATAAATAGCCCTTTAAAAACATATGTTATCAGACGTAATATAGTTCATTTTCATCTTCCTTTTTAAATTGGGCTATTTACGAAAAATAACTTGACCTTTCCGAGTTTTAAGCGTAAAATGATGATGTATACATAATATCAGGGCTTGGGTGCCCATTTTGAGGCCCGTCACAACTGGGCGGGGCTCAAAAGGCTTGGGTATCCATCTTAGGCTCAAGCCTGATTTGTGACGGGCGAAATGTAGTCTTTTTTGAGTTCGGGACGCCCTGTTTTGAGGTATGGTGTTTTGAGAAGAAAACACAAATTTAGTGAAAGGAGATGGTTTTGAGTACGCTTACAAAGGTCTTAATAGTTCTGCTGACGATATCCTCAATTTTCCTCTGTGGTATTGTCGTAACTTACGTCGCAAACGCTACTGACTACAAACAAAAATACGATGGACTATACCAAAGCTACAACGCCGCAAAGAAGAGCGAAGATAATGCCAAGACGGAACTGAACAAGACAATCGAGGAAAAGAATCGGGAAGCAGACAAGTTAAAGGAACAAATTGCCTCACAAGAAGAAGAAATTATAGGACTAAAAGCCAACCTCGCAAATGCTCAAAGGGACAGAGATGATGCTCAGCGAAGTGTAGACAACTGGGCAAGTATAACAAAGGACTTTCAACAAACCAATGATAAGCAAGGGCTGCGGCTTGACGATGCTCTGGCTCAAATAGTGCAACTTGAGACCGAACAAACAAAGGAACGTAAAGAGCTCAAAGAAACAACAACCGCTCTTATAGAGAAGATGGCAATAATTGCGCAGCTGGAAGACAAATCGAAGCGCCTGCTCGAAGAAAAGACTGAACTGCAAAACAAGCTGGATCAGTTCTTACAACAATATGGCAAGGCTACTGCTGCACCAGAGCCGGTTACAGCGATAAAAGAGAAAGCTAAAGTGACCCCTCCCACCAAAGATATTGACCTGGAAGGCCTGGTAACGGTAGTGGACTTGAAAAATCTTCTGGCTGAAATATCCATCGGTGAAGCGGACGGCGTCAAGGACGGCATGAGATTCCATGCCACTCGCGGCGACAAGTTCATTTGTGATATTGTAGTTTTCGACGTTCAGCCTGAAAAGGCGATTGGTTTGCTTGAGCTTATGCAGGACCAGCCCCAGGATCAGCCGAAAGTCGGCGATAACGTAAGCACTAATTTGTAGAGAACGCATTTATGATTATATGCGTTGTTATGCGAGGTTGATATATGAGTCCTACTTTGCAAACTCGTGGTAAGAAAATAATTCCAGCTGACAATCTTTATACGATTATTCTTGCTGTGGCGTTTTGTGCAGTTCTGGCTACGGCAGTATTTGTGGTCTATCAGTGTTACACACAGTACGAAACGATTTTTAAAATACAGTAGCCAAATAGCTATTGACAATACCGCTCTTTAGAATTATAAAAATAGCCAATCAGAATAATTAAGCTCTGTAGAAGCTTTAAATTGGAAATTCAGAAAGGAGTCTAAAGTGCTATTGGACACAATCTTAGGTTGGTTCAGTATGGATATGGGTATCGACCTGGGCACCTGCACTACCTTGGTTTGTGTCCGCGATAAAGGTATTGTCCTCAATGAACCCTCCGTCGTTGCTGTCCGCAAAGGAACCAATATCGTCCTGAACAACGGTGAAGCTGTCGGGCTGGTTGCTAAAGAAATGTTAGGCAAAACACCGGGCTCGATCAGC
>Ga0307378_10001609_pt1 | contig 36336 bp, 28 predicted proteins | sample UN1MG_FD_202238 | JGI IMG/M metagenome (GOLD analysis project Ga0307378, IMG submission 202238) | Soil microbial communities from Risofladan, Vaasa, Finland - UN-1 | ecosystem: Environmental > Terrestrial > Soil > Coastal area > Acid sulfate soil | place: Finland: Risofladan, Vaasa | collected... | reverse complement strand
CATGTACAGGCGAAGGTTTTTGGCAAGGCGAAAGAGATAGATGAACAACCTTCAAAGCAAATATTATCTTACTAATAAAGTGAAATTTCTCGGGCCGATTTCACCATCCAATCGGGCACGTGCACGAAGCACCTGCAAAATGCCTCATTTTCATGTGCTGCAAAATGTCGGAATTCTTCACTAAATCCATGTCACCAAAATGACTCCATAGATGTCAAATTTGATGATTGATGGAAGCACGAAACCTCAAATTTTTGCCAAAAAAGCGAATATCTTAAAGATGAAATCGGATTAAATATCTGGAGGTCTTTATTAAAAACTCCCTGCTTATTTACTCTAAAATGACCAACGTATTCAATGTACACTTCCACAAATGAAAAGAGCTGCGAGCCCTTTGAATATTCTGGGCGTTTTGTATCTTTCGCAGGTGTCTTAACGGGCCAATGCCTCAATCTCCTCTGTGGTCAACACCAAGTCGTAGAAGCAAACGTCATCAATCAGGCCGGAGAAGAAACTGGCGGCGTCAAGGATTTCTCCTATCCCAGGACAGAAACCGCCATCTGCACATGCCAGCCGGACAATGGCTTGCTGTCCGTACCCTCAAGGCAAGGGTAGACAGTGATCTCCAAATCAACCAATGGCGCTCAGTCAGCAGGACTCTTGCTCGCCTCTGCAGTGCCCCCATAAGCTCCCATGTTTATGCGTCCGCCGTTTGGCTGTGGTTCTGCAGTCCAGTGCGAACCAGGGTTGCCCGCGTCAATGCACGAGCTGGTTACCACGTCCTCAAGCCATGTCTGGCTTACCGGGTCCCATCGCCCCACCTGCGACTGCAAGCGGTAATCACTCTCGACCCAGAAATCATCATCTACGTTCTCAGGTGTCCTATTCGTATCCCAGAATCCGGTCGAGACAAAGTATGGATCTGCGTCAATGTTTCCCTCGCCCGGCCAGCCGCCCTGGACGTTGGTATAGGTCACTGTGGCAGAGTTGCTTTCTATCTGAACGACATCGGAGCCAGGGCGGCCGTTGAGATAAACGATGGAATTCGTGATCGTCGGCTCGAGACTTGACACACCACGGTGGAAATTTGCAGCGATTGTACAATTGGTGATGCTGGGCATGCCACCCAGAATACCATCCTGGCCATTTCCAGCAATGACGCAGTTGCTGATTGTGGCATGATTGTAGAAGATGTATCTTCCCTGCGTTTGTATAGTCATCTCAATGCCGCAACCAACGTTGCCGGAAATGTTGCAGTTGGCGATAGTCGGATTGCTGCTATAGGATAATCTGATACCGGGACCGGCATTGGTGCTAATGCGGCAGTTGGCAATTGTGGGCGATGCACCGGAACAGTAGATGCCGGTTACTGCACTGGTAATAGTAAAACCAGCAAGTACACAGTTTGCGTCCTCACCTCTGTCAAAAGTCACGGCTTGATTGCTACCCTCGATGACAGTAGCTGCCACCACAGCCAGGTCGCCTGGGTCAGATGAACTAATCGTTAGGTTCTTGCCATTGAAGCTGATTGGTTCTTTATAAATTCCCGGGCTGACTACTATCCGGTCGCCCGGGTTGGCTTCGCCAATAGCATGCCGAAAATAATCGTATCTCTTGCCGTTGGTTACGTTCTCAATTGGTCCGTCCACCGTGGCAAACGACGGGACCACCAGCTCGATACCGTCACCGGTTCCCAAGTTGCGAGAATACTGCTTGTCGACAGGATTGTTCCAGTGCTCGTGCACCCCTAAGCTGGCCAGACCGATCCCGTCATTATTAGGGTCGTAGAACGTTCCTGATGGTGGATTATATGCTAAAGCTGCCTCATGTAGATGGTCTTCAGCACCTCCCTCAAGGCTGCCGGGTGCTCCGACTCCACCAGTGACTACGTCTGGCCATTCCTGTAGTAGGAAATCATATGCCACCGAATCAATCGCCACCGGGTCCTGTGAGGCAAAAAGGCTGGACGGCCAATCTCCGCCAAACGGTTCCATATACCACCTAAACGGCATTCCCTCCCAATAATAACCGCCGTAAAGACCATCAATCAAATTCAATAAGGTTTTACCGCCCAGGTGAGGATGGCCCGTAATATCTACATGGGTGCGGTAGTGTCCCGTCCCAGGACTCCACTCCTGATTCGGCAGGCTCAAATGCAGGTTATAGTAGCCGGCGGCCGGAGGAAGTCTAATAAAAGAACCATAGTGGTTCTTTGCACATAGTGTTATGCCGCTGGAGTGACCTTTCAAACACGCAAAGTTGATCAGATAAGTCGCCTCAGCATAACTGACCGGAAGATAATCCTGTCTCTTGCCATTGGCACCGGAGGTGCTCCAAAAAAAGGGAACCTCACAGTCTTTGCCGTTTGATGACACGGGGTCCCTTCGCGACAAATTGCCTTTCTTGGCCAGGTAATGGACGTAGGGGAATTCAGTGTGACAATAGACCCAATAGTGATTCGGAAAAAATTGCGTCGTATCCCCAACCGTAATGTCACTCTCCGCCACCCCTACTACATTCACCAGTTGCCGCAACAGCGCTACTATCATCTGCGGCGAAGTGTTCACCCATTCCAAATGAGCTGTTTGGTTGCCAGCTGCATCCACTTGACCTACAGCCGACATATTAATCTTTATGGTGATTTTTTCCCCCGACTTATACCCTGCATTTTCCTTACCTCTGGATTTATTGAAGTAGCGGAAGATCGCATCCCATGCTGCTTCTTCGTTCAACTGCCCGGCTACCGCCTGGATCGCCTTTAACATCATCTTGTCCACCGCAGCCTGGTCTGTGTTATTGCTTTGCCACCAATACCCGTCACCCATACCCGGACCTTCCCAGTCTGTTGCATTCGGGTCATGTACCCAAACAACCCGGCCGGGATTGATGCCCCTGGCGAGGCCTATGGCATCGTTGACAGGGTGCGGGTCGGCTGCCTTTAACTGTTTCTGAGCAGTCAAGGTCAGTGTAAGCCATACACAGCCGATGCCTGCCATTATACACAAGACACCGATAAGATACCGTGAACGTGAAAAAGAGCTTCTTGCCTTATGAAAAGCTACAGTGGAACCTCCCAAACCAAAAAGCCAAATAATAAAACCTGTGGCAAGAGGAAAAGCGACTCGTTGGCAAGGATAAGTCGCTCGTGAAGGCTTGGGCACCACACGTATCAAGAACCAAATTAGCGATACCAAACCTACGATGGGAAACAACCATATCAGCCAATGGTACTTAGTGTTGCGCTTCAGAGGCCTCCGTGTCTTCAAACAGACTGACGAAATGAGTTTTCTCTTTCGGAATAACACTTCCACACCTCCCTAAGCCTCAAGTGGCCGCTTAGATTTGTCGATTCATCGCATAATATCCGAATATTCCACGAACACAGTTGATTCCTTCTGCAAAATCTCGCAATCTATCCTTTTGTCCGGGTATTTGTATGCAATGGACTCTTCTTCCCCTCCTAACTCTTTCGCCAGTGAGGTGATACAATCACATAACACAGTTGTCCTGGCCCATATCTTACTATTCTGTGAGGATATTGAATCCAAGTGTCAACGTACCTGCAAAGTTTAGGTACTGGACATATTCTACTATTCCGTGCAGCAGCAAGTCAATAGGTTTCTTCATATTTTCGGTACTTCAACAACTGTCGGCCCCATCTTTCCCTCGATAGAAACTCACCATCTCCCCGAAACGTTGAACCACCCTCAAAAGGCAAGGTCATATCAATCCCAGAAGTCAGTGGGTTTCACCATCGCTATTCAAGAGTTGCTTAATTTTCATGCCGGCAACAGATATGTATGGTGTCCAATCCCTGCCCATTATTTGAAATCAGCCATTTTTGTAAGCCAAAAAGGCTGCGATGAATCCTCAAATCAGCAACGTCCATCTGAATTACTGCGTGCTCCTGCCCGAAAGCAATGACTGTTTTCGATTTTCATACGTGTATAGAGTTTATAGTAGGGACAGGCCTAATGCCAAGGCGTTAGCACCCAACAAATATTTCAATTGCCGGAAGTCTGTTACAGATTCTTGTGAGATTCAGGGAACAGTACCTCAATCATACGTGTGATAAGTGATACAGTAAAAGCTTCCTGGTCCGGCCCAATCCACGACATGACGCCCCGTTCATATCCGTAGCCGCCATTTTCATCTTTGTCGTAGTAATACTTGTCAGGCGATATATATCCTACATAGTCACCGTTGAAGCTCAACACCCAGAGATCGCCAGGACGATTTTGCGTCCGGGACTTCAGGTCTATACTGATTTCTCCGCAATAGTCGGCCGGCGTGCCCACCAACACTATATCTCCAATGCGCACGGCATGCATCCAGCCGTCGGTATCAATGCCGAGAATCGGAAACAAGAATTTCGATACACGCCAGTTTTTACTAAGACGCAGTTGAAACGACGGCAGTTGAACAGGAAATCCGATGGATGCAATATCCACCTTATCTTTGAACGGCTCGGCATCTGAAACCGCTTCCAGAACTTTGTCCGCCAACGCTTCACCCATGGCGCGGCAGCGTTCAAAAGGATTATCTCCCTCTGGGGGTCGGGGACTCATGCTGCCAACAGCTCCGCCGAGATAAATCGCCTCTGCGCCCGTCCGCTCAGTAATACGGCGCACAAGGAAGCCCGGATATTCGCCTGTGAACTGCATATTGTCTGCACCGAGAATAGTCGGATGTGCAGAGTAACTTACCACGAAACAACGATCTCCGTCTTTTTGTTCGACAAGTATATAGCTTAGTTCGCCGTCAATCGGGCCGTCTCTGCGTGTGCGATTTCTGATATACTCAGGAGCTTCCAGCCCGCCATATGTTACTTTGGCCGGCTCAAGCAACCGGTAGGCATCGACTATTGCTTCTGTGAAAGCTCTTACCAAAAAATCCGGGATGTTCGGGTCGTACGGACCATTGAAGGCTTTCGAAGCAATCCCGGGGGCAAATCCGCCAGGACCAGAATGATTGTGGCTGGCGTTAAAGAGAATTTCATTTGCCGTAAGCGGCGTCTGCTTTGAGACACGGGCCCGAACCAGTTCGGCTACATTCTCGGGGATAATCAGCATATCCGCACCGACAATAACGGCCGTGTCCGTGCCATCGCTGACCGCCAGTGCCTTGACAAGAATCTCATCGTGCACACCGGTCGATGGTTTGCCCTTGCGGTCTCCAAATCCCGCCAGCGGAGTACCTGTTGGCGGTGTGATAGGACGCGAGCCCCAACCCGCTTCGAACTGTCCGATGTCGGAACCATGGGACAAACGCTCTCTATTTCGTTCAATTGCAGCGAGGGCCTTCTTGTAGTAGGACTTATCTTCAAAGCCGCTCTTGTACGTTGGCCAGGGTCCCACAAGAATTACAAAACATCCGACGACGACAACCACAAGAGCCGTCAAGAAAAGCAGGATTTTGTATCTGAGCTTCATAAAAACACCCTTTACATACAATAGACTCACACAGCATACAAGAAATCCCGGAAATTGGCCAGAGCAAGACCAGAGAATCGCCTGCAATCCTATTGCGAAGCTGGAGAAACCCGCGCGAGATTCTGAGAAAAAGGGGGTATTAACGCCTGAGCAGTTTGTTCACTTAATCAAGACCACCTCAGAAAAGAATATCCTTATTGGTAAGACTTCCGGACAAATGCGGGCCGTACTTTATCTTTTAGCGGGTATGACAGGGCTTAGAAAAAAAGAGTTACTGAACCTTTACTTGGTCGAGATAAACCTATCTTCTGATAATGCCTCTGTCAAGGTAAAGACTTCGATAGCTAAAAACGGAAAAGAAGCCGAGCGGCCTGTGCCTCCGATAGTGGTCAATCTTCTGGCGGCATTGAAAGCCCGTGTAAGGCCAAACGATAACGATAGGGTGTTCTTGTCCTTTGGCAAATGGATTAACACGGCAGAGTTAATCAGAGCGGATTTAACAGCAGCGGAAATAAACTTGATAGACAAAGACGGCAATGAGATATGCTTTCACAGCTTACGCAATAGCTATATCTCTTTCCTTGCCAATAGTAATACTCCCCCAAAGGTTGTTCAGAAATTGGCAAGACATTCAGACCCACGATTGACATTTAACACCTATGCCAGAACCTTTGAGAAAGCTGAACAAAAGGCTATTAGCTTCTTACCAAACTTCGGGAATCCTGTCTTGTGCACCTGCTTGGACAGTAAGCGTAAAAACAAGAGATTCTCATAGACAACCATAGACACAAAAACGGCCAAGACACGTTTACAAACGCAATCTTGGCCGATAAGCAAACTCCCCGAGTAGGACTCGAACCTACAACCTAGCGGTTAACAGCCGCTCGCTCTACCAATTGAGCTATCGGGGAATAACACAATAAAAACAATACATCGGCTTTTAGAGCCTTTGTTCATATAAATTTTACGGTATTATCTGAAAAATTGCAAGTTTGTCAAATACTGTTTCAATAAATTCCTTAAGCTGTTGAAAATCCATTTTTTGCCTGGGTAGATGTTGTTCCATTTAAGTGAGTATTTTCCTCCAGACGTATTAGTGGCTGATGGCGCTTGCAAAATGGGCTGAGACAGCGTATAAATTAGACTGTTATGGCGAAAAAGGAAGATATCAAGGAACAAATCGAACGCTTGCGGGATGAGATTCGCGAGCACGATTATCGTTATTATGTGCTCAATCAGCCAAAAATAAGCGATCGGCAATACGATGAACTCTTTACCGAGCTTAAGGCGTTGGAACAGGAGAATCAACAATTTATAACCTCTGATTCACCAACTCAGCGTGTTTCGGGACGGCCCCTTGAAGGTTTTGCCACTGTCAGGCACGCAATACGAATGCTGAGTATGGACAATACCTATAACGCCGATGAGCTTAGGGCTTTTGACGAGAGGGTGCGCAAACAGCTTGAGGGAATGGATTACGATTATGTGGTCGAGTTGAAAATAGACGGCCTTGCTATAAGTCTTCGTTATGAAGACGGCGTTCTTGTTACCGCGGCTACTCGCGGTGACGGCCGGGTGGGCGATGATGTTACCGCTAATGTGCGAACAATAAAAGCTGTTCCTCTTGTATTAAGAGGAGGTAATATTCCTGTCGTGCTCGAAGCTCGCGGTGAAGTTTATATGCCCACAAGTGCTTTTGCCGAGTTGAACAAACTTCGCACTGAAGCAGGTGAGCCGGCCTTTGCCAATCCTCGAAATGCTGCGGCAGGCTCTTTGAAACTTCTGGATGCGAAAATTACCGCGGCACGGAATCTTTCGTTCTTTGCCTATGCCATGGGCGAGCTTTCTGAGCCATTAGGGGAAAATCACTACCAAACACTGCAGAAATTCAAAGAATTTGGTTTGCCCGTTAATCCTCATATCAAAAAAGCTAAAAGTATCGACGAAGTGATAGATATTTGCCTGGCTTCGAGCGAAAAACGATTGAAGCTGGATTACCAGATTGACGGGATGGTGATAAAGATTAACCGTTTCGACCAGCGGGACATATTAGGTGCTACAGGCAGGGCGCCAAGGTGGTGCATCTCATATAAATTCGCCGCCGAGCAGGCTGAGACAATTGTTGAATCAATCGATGTGCAGGTTGGAAAGAGCGGCATTTTAACACCTGTAGCAAATCTTACGCCGGTACAGTTGGCAGGGACAACTGTTAAACGTGCAAGTCTGCACAATTTCGATGAATTAAATCGGCTTGGTGTTCGCAGTGGCGATACTGTTATAATTGAAAAGGCCGGAGAGATAATTCCTCAGGTGATAGAAGTAAAGAAAGAATTAAGACATGCCGGCACAAAGCCCTACGAATTACCTAAAGAATGTCCGAATTGTGGTTCGGCGGTGGCCAAAGATGAAGACGGCGTTTATATCCGTTGCCTCAATCCCGATTGTCCGGGGCAATTGAAAGAACGCCTGAAATATTTTGCCGGACGTGGGCAGATGGATATCGAAAATCTCGGAACAGCTTTAATCGAACAACTGGTCGAGGCCGGATTGGTAAAGAATTTCGCAGACCTTTACAAGTTGCAGAAGCCGGACTTGATTGGGCTGGAGCGGATGGCTGAAAAAAGCGCAGACAATGTGATAAAAGCAATAGAGGCAAGTAAGACTAGACCATTATGGCGATTCATTGCGGCCCTGGGAATTCGACATATCGGGGGCCAGTCTGCACAAATCCTGGCTGAACATTTTGGTTCACTTGATAAACTTATGAAAGCAACGCAGCAAGAGCTTGCGGATATAGACCAAATCGGACCGACAATGGCAGAAAGTGTATTTAAATATTTTCTCGACTCAAAGAACAAGTTAGTGATTGATGAGTTATTGGCTGAGGGGATGAAGCCAGAGCAGCCGAAGAGTCGGCGCTCTGATAAATTGGCAGGCAAAACGATTGTGGTTACAGGCACTTTGGAAAAATTCACACGTCAGCAAATAGAGCAGGCGATAAGACAGGCGGGAGCAAAATCATCATCCAGTGTAAGTAAGAAAACCGATTTTGTATTGACCGGCAGTAATCCGGGAAGCAAACTTGATAAAGCGAGAAAGCTTGGCGTTAGAGTGATAGATGAAAAAGAATTTATGGAGTTGTTGTGAATCAAGATGAAAAACTTATGATGTCTGCTTTAGCGTTGGCGAGGCGGGGTATCGGTTCTGTTAAGCCGAATCCGGCCGTTGGTGCTGTCATCGTAAAAGGCAATCGGGTTATCGGCAAAGGCTGGCACAAAAAGTTTGGCGGTCCCCATGCGGAAATAAACGTGCTGGAAGATTGCACGTCCCTGGGCGTTGATCCCCGTGGCGCTGCGATGTACGTTACGCTTGAGCCGTGCTCTCACCATGGTAAGACCGGCCCCTGCACACAGGCCATAATTGCCGCCGGGCTGGCAAAAGTTTTCGTAGCAATGATTGACCCATCTGAGCACGCCGGCGGCAAAGGTATTGAGCAGTTGCATAATGCGGGAATTGAAGTGCAGACAGGCATCTGCGAGACCGAAGCCAAATTACTGAATGCTCCTTTTATCAAATTTGCCGCCACCGGCAGGTGCTGGGTAACATTGAAATGGGCGCAAAGTATTGACGGTAAGTTGGCCGTAACCGAGCCGCTGCCATCAGGAAGTGGTAGGATTTCCGGCGAGCAAAGCAGAAAAGATGTACACAAATTACGCCGGCGTGCAGGCGGCATATTGGTGGGCATAAATACCGTAATCACGGATGACCCGCTGTTGACTGCCAGACCGAGCAAGGGCAAAAAGGCCGCAAGAATAGTCTTAGATAACCATCTAAAGATTCCCCCGGATTGTAAGCTGATTAAGACGGCTAAGAAACATCCGCTGCTGATATACACCAGACAAGACTCAGTCCTGACTAAACCGGAAATTGTAGAAAAGATTACAAAAAAGGGAGCAGAGATACTTACTTATCAGGATACGCAGGGCTGCTCTAACCTGCATTTTCTGCTTGATGAATTAAGTAAACGCGGCATTGCTCACTTGCTTGTCGAGGGCGGGCCGAGGGTATTGACTTCGTTTCTAAAAGAAGGGCTTGCCGATGAAATTGTGGTTTATATCACACCGAGGATATTAGGGGCGCAGGGCAGCGCCGATATAACCGGACCGATGGTTGAATTAACCCAGGCTGTCGGATTGCATCACGTTGATATCAAACGCTTCGGTGAAGATGTTCGCCTGACCGGCTTAACCGGAAAAGCACTTAGCGAAATTTAGTTACCAAGTGAGAAACTGACGTTATGTATCAAAAGTTTAGCAAGACAGTTGTAAAGTTGTTACTTTTCTTAACTACTTTCCTGCTTACTATAGCGTGTGTGCAACTTTTTTTATGGGCAAGACAGGGTTACAAAGACATAAGGGAAAAGAGGGTATTACGGGCAGTAGTACAAAATGAAGACGTTTTCAATGCATCTGTCTTGTTAGCCCAGAATTATTATAGCGATATAAACAGAGCTCAAGCAAACAAAGTCTTTAATGCCATCGTCAATGACATTAGCGAGCAAATCAAAGGGGTAAATGAGCCATGTCAAATTGTTGGAATCATTAATAAGCATCTCTATAAAACATTACATATCAGCCCGATTGGTAATGCATTAGATATATCCTACCTCTTACCGAACAAGGTCCTTGAAATCAAAAAAGGTCACTGTATGGGTTTGTCTTTAATATACATAGCAATAGCGGAAAGATTAGGGCTTCCTATATTTGCAAAAGTCGTACCATCGCATATCTTTGTTTGTTACGATGATGGGCAGAGCAAATTTAATATCGAGACTACAGCAGGTGGACATAGTTTGCCGGACAGTCATTATAGCCGTTTCTTTCCCTATCCGGAAAGAATAGTCCCAAGTTTCTATCTCAGAAAACTGAGTAAGGCCAAGTTGCTGGGCACGTTTTTATCAAACTTAGGAGCGGTTTTAAAGGAAGCCGATAGAAATACCGATGCGTTGGACGCTTATAAAAAGGCGTTGTTTCTGGCTCCCGAATCAGCCGAAATCCATACCAATATCGGAAATCTGTATGTAAAAGCTGGCAAGGCGAAAAAAGCCAAAAAATTTCTGACCAAGGCAGTAATCCTTGACCCGACATTGTGGCAGGCGCGCTCGAAACTCGCCCCATTGTATTTCAAAGCCGGTGACTATGAAAGATCGACTGAGGAGTACCTGAAAACCATTGATTTGGTTGATAAAGCTATTACTATATGTGCCCATGTAATAGGACTAACCGAAGGAAAGGATCCTATTGAACTGGCAAAAGAAAGTCTTCGAAAAAAAGATACCCCTCTTCAGCAATTACTCTGTCGTGGGATAGTATGTTTCGATAAAAAAGAATACGAACTTGCTAACAAGTTATTTGAGCGAGCCCTCGAGCTTGACTCTGAGGATGCGAACATTTATTCTTTTTTAGCTGCTACGAATTTCCATTTGATGAAATACCAACAGGCAATTCAATACGGTGAAGTCGCGATTGAAAAATTTGGTTATGTGCCAATATATGGACCTGTATTTTTTATCAACACAATTGCTGAATCGTATATCGGATTGGGCAAATCGTACAGCATGCTAAAAAAGTACGATTTGTCTATTGAAGTGATTAATAAAGCGATTGAAATAAGGGGCCCCAGCGCCAAAGTTTATGCTACCTTGGCCACTACATATTCACTCAAAGGAAATAATGCAAAGGCAATCGAATTCTACAATAAAGCCTTGGAGCTTGATCCATCCTACGAGTGGGCTCGTCAGAAATTGGCAAGAATTACAAGTAACTAAGTTTAGCTCATCAAAGGATAAACTATGAAAAAGATAGAAGTGCTGGATTTGCAAGCTATGACGCTGAGAATAGCATTCTGATTTGTTTAATTTCGGAATCGGGTGAATGGATAAAAGAGATGTGGTCAGGCTGGCGATTGAGGGATGCGAGGTTCCGTATGTTCCGTGGCACTGCGGCTTTACCTTAGAAGCTGCTGATAAGCTGCGAAGGCATTTTGGCCGGGATGATCTGGAGCGGGTCCTGGACAATCATTTCGTCAAATTAGGCAGCGATACAGGTTTTTTTGCTGATGTTGGCAATGACCGCTTTCGTGATGTCTTTGGGGTGGTGTGGGACCGCAGCGTCGATAAAGATATCGGTATCGTTGAAGGGTGTGTCTTGCCCGAGCCAACGCTTGATGGATACGAATTTCCTGACCCGCTTGACAGGCGTATTTTTGAGGGTATTCCTGAGAAACTCTCTTTGTATGAGGATTGTTTCCGGGTATTTAAGATTGGATTCTCACTGTACGAGCGGGCCTGGACTCTGCGGGGTATGGAGAACCTGATGATGGATTTTCTCACAGCCCCGGACTTCGTGCATGAACTGTTGAAACGAATAGCCGACTATAACATCGCCCAGATAACAGAAGCCTTGAAATACGATATAGATGCGGTCTATTTAGGCGATGACTGGGGCCAGCAGAGAGGTCTTCAGATGGGGCCTAAACTCTGGCGGGAATTTATTCGCCCTCAGTTGAAACGGATGTACTCGGTTGCTCGGGATGCGGGCAAGTACGTTGTTATCCATTCGTGCGGCAAGGTTGATGAGCTTTTTGACGATTTGATTGAAATAGGGCTTAATTGCTTTAATCCGTTTCAGCCGGAAGTTATGGACGTCTTCGGCCTTATGGAAAGGTACAAGGGACGGCTTGCCTTTCACGGCGGCTTGTCCACCCAGCAGACCTTGCCGTACGGCTCAATCGAAGATGTTAAGAATGCAGCGGCCAAACTGCTAAAAGCAGGCAAAAACGGCGGCTATATCTTCGCTCCCGCACACGCCGTCGAGGGCGATGTTCCCCTTGAAAATATGCTGGCTTTTATAGAACTCCTCCACACCCAGAGGGGTTACAAACGGTAGATTTCTCGTCTGTGGCCGAAATATATTTTTCCAAATTTATCATTTTTACCGGTCCATAGGGGTGAGATGATATTTTAAATGCCGACCGGAGTCTCTGAAAGCGTCATTTTTTCCTTGATTCACAGTCTCAAAAGGTGTATAATTATTTTATATTTAGCGACCTGGCTAGCGCTGAAAGGAGAAGGGTGTACAATTCCTTTTAGTCTGCTTTTTATAGGTCCTGTAACGGTATCGAATTGACGTGCTGTGCGCCTGAAGTGTTCATAAGGATGTGCAGGCATCGGTTTTATCGGTCTTTATAGATGAGCTTTATCACCTTTGCAACGAGCCATATTCGTTTTTTGGGTTAACTTAGCGAAGGCTTGTACCGATATATTAACGGAAATTGTGCGGTATTAAAACGAGGAAAGGAAATCCTGCTTAATGATTTTCTGCCCGTTTTTTTACCTGAAGGTGTGAAAGGGGATATACGATGAAAAAAATCCTGACTATCTCGCTTGTTTTGCTGGTATTTAGCTCCCTTGGTTGCGAGAGCATGAAGAGTTTTTTTAAGCCAAAAGAGGGGGAGCCGGAATCGAAGCAGCCTGAAAAGTTTTTTTGGGATAGCAGCCACGAACCTATATCTATAGCTCCAATAAATGCTGTGCCCGCTCCGGCCGGTGGTTTCCCTGTTCCGGCAGAAGGGCCTGTTGTCAGCGAGGCGAGGCAGCTGGTAGTTCTCAGTCAGTCCGACATGGCCGTGGTCTCGATGACCTATCCATGGCCGGAATGCGGGATTGTTAGATTGGACAAGACCGTGCCGAGAGAAGTCGAACTAAACAGGTCGTTTGATTATTTCATCGCAGTTACAAACCTGACGGAAACGGTACTGACCGATATTTCAGTAAACGAAGAGCTTTCACGTGGTTTCCAATTCACAAGGTCAAATCCGGCAGCGAGAAAAGATGTGGATAAACTTGTGTGGGAGATAAAATCGCTTGGGCCGAAAGCCAGCAAGCGAATTACAGTTTCCGGCGTGGCTAACAGCGCCGAATCCCTTGAACATTGCACAACTGTTATTACACCCATCATTCCGGCTTGTGTTCCTATAAGAATCGTTCAACCCAGGTTGGAGCTGGCGAGGGTAGCGCCCGATGAGGCATTACTCTGTGAGGCGATTCCGGTTGTATTCGTGGTGACCAATTCAGGAACGGGATCCGCACAAAACGTCAGAATCGTTGACGATCTTCCCATCGGGCTGCGGACAACTGACGGCAAGAGCAAATTAGTATTAGATGTAGGCACACTGGGCGAAGGTCAGTCCCGGCAATTCTCGGCTGAACTGCGGGCGGCCAAGACAGGCAGATATGCCAGCAAAGCGGTGGCCACCTCGGCTACCGGCCTTAGAGCAGAATCAGCAGAAACTACTACGTTTGTAAGTCTGCCTGTGCTGGCAATTGAAAACAACGGCCCAAGAAAACAATATCTCGGTCGAAAGGCAACTTATGAAATAACAGTTGCCAATAAGTCGGATATACCGGCGAAAAATACTATTGTAGAAGATACCATTCCGAATGGAGCTACCTCGATAGAGGCAAATGAAGGTGCAAAGCTTTCCGGCTCAAAATTGATCTGGGAGCTCGGCACTCTTGCGCCGAATAGCATCAAAAATGTACGTGTCTCCTATATTCCGACAGAGGCGGGCATGCAACCAAATAGTGCAACTGTGACTGCATACTGTTCGGAGGCTGTAACTGCTTCTGTGCAGACTATGGTAACAGGGATTTCTGCAGTAGCGATGGAAGTCGTTGACGTCGAAGACCCGGTTAAAGTAGGCTCACAAACGACATACGTAATCAGTGTTACGAACCAGGGGTCTGCTGCCGCCACAAATATCCGTATCAATTGTCTTTTGGAAGGTAATGTTCAATATGTTTCCTCAGCGGGCGCAACTGCCGGTTCGATAGAGGGACAGATGGTGAAGTTCTACCCGTTAAGCAGTCTTGAGCCGAAGGCCAGAGCCGCCTGGCGTGTGGTCGTTGCAGCCGTAAAGCCAGGAGATGTACGCTTCAAAGCCGTCATGAATGTTGACCAGCTTACGCGTCCGGTTGAAGAAACGGAATCTACGAATATTTACGAGTAGTTATGATTTAATATATGGCACCAGGGCGTAATTTACGTCGTGGTGCCCTCCTGAAAATCTGCTTTTTTCATATTCAGGCTCTGCATTTTCTTATCCATCTTCGGTTATAAATTGGCTGTTTTTTTCTTGATTAGTGCTAAAAAGGTGGTTAGATAAATATTATTTATTAGACTCATCAGCCGGTAACAGTTTTCAGGAGGTTTAAGATGCGAGTGATAGAACTTTTGGACAAGTCGGCGGTTAATTACGAGATTACCGAACACTCACCTGCTTTTACGGCGCAGCAGATGGCGGCTGCCGAGCACGAGCCGGGAAAATACGTAGCAAAACCGGTTATTATCAAAGCCGACGGTAAATACATCATGTGCGTGCTCTCAGCGTGTTACAAGATTGATTTAGGTGCCTTGAAAAGTCAAATGGGCGCTAAATCAGTTGAGTTGGCCCGGGAAGATGAAATCGGCGCGATATTTGACGATTGTGAGCTGGGAGCCGAGCCGCCCTTCGGTAATCTGTATGACTTGCCTACTATTATGGACAAGGCCCTGGAAAAGGACGACCACATAACGTTCCAGGCCGGCACGTATGACAAAGCGATACGGATGGATATGGATGATTACCGAAAGCTCGCAGAGCCTAAGGTGCTTGAATTCAGCTATCACATGACGTCATGATTGCAGCTTGTCGAGGCGAATATAAAAAAAGCCCCCGGGCTAACAGAACCCGGGAGCTGAACGCTCTTAGAGTTTGATAGCGAATTTAAGAGGTTTCCTCATCAATCCAGCCGAGAAGCTCCTTCAGGTCATCGAGAGTGATATCGCCCATGTGAGCGATTCGGAAGGTTTGTTCTTTGAGCTTGCCGTAACCGTTCCCAAAAATCGTATTGTGCTTTTGCTGTATTCTGCTAATAGTTTCGGCGACGTTGATACCGCGGGTATTCTTGACCGTTGTAAGCGTATCTGAGGCGTACTTTTTGTCGCAAAAGAGGTCAAATTTTTCTATGGCCCAGGCCCTTACAAAATCAGCCATTATTTTATGTCTTTCCCAGACATTCTCCATACCCTCTTTGAGCAGCTTTTCACACTGGTAGTTCAAAGCCATAATATGAGGGACATTCGGCGTAGTGGGTGTTTGGTTTTTCGCCGCCATTTTTGCAAAACTCTGGAAGTCAAAGTAGTAACCTCTGTTGGGAACATTACTGCTTTTTTCCAAAGCTCTGTTGCTTACCGCAGCTACAGCTAGGCCCGGCGGAATTGCAAATGCCTTTTGGACCGAGGCGAATACCACGTCCCAGCCAAGCTCGTCAAAATGCAACGGCAGGCCAACCATCCCGCTAACAGCATCGACGAAGACAAGGATATCCGGATATTTTTCCTTCATCATTTTGCTGATTTCATAGAGCGGATTTGTCAGACCGGTGCTCGTTTCATTATAAACGAGGGTAACAGCGGCGTACTTGCCGGTAGCGAGTTTCTCGTCAATCATCTCGGGCAAAGTAGGTGTGCCCCATTCGACTTTAAGCTCATCTACGTTTTTGCCGCAGCTCTTGGCCACATCGGCCCATTTGTCGCTGAAGGCGCCGCAGCAGGTGGCCAGAACGGTTTCGTCGGGACCAACACAGTTGCGAACAGCGGCTTCCCAGATTCCTGAGGCTGAGGACGTAGAGAGAAAAATATTCTGGTCAGTAAAGAGGATTTTTTTGAGCATATCGACTGTTTCGCCGTGCAGTTGAGCATACTCTTTGCCGCGATGTCCGAGCGTCGGGCGTGCGAGCTGCTGCAGGACGTCTTCATTGACCTTTACCGGTCCGGGAATGAATAATCTTGGTGGGTTTTTCCAATCTACCATATCATCTACTCTTTTCTTTCTATTATTCCCGCCCCGCATCGAAAGTGCTGGATAAACTCCGGCGGGAAATTTTACTATTTTTGTTAATAAGTCCCTGCTTCGCAGGGATGACGTTTAAATTGGTATTATAATTTTTGAATCGTCAAGCCTGTAAATATTTTTGGATAAAAGTAAGTTGATTTTTGCGGCATTCTTTCCCCTGCTTCCGTTACCAGCTTTAGCTGCTGCATCTTTACAGGATTCATAAAAAATGCCGCCTGTTTGTGCCCTGCATCAACCTGAGAGATTGACTCATCGATTGCATTTGGAGTATCTTTCACATATTGAAGATTTTCACCTTTGGCCAGCCTTTCTTCGTCAATACCCAATATTTTTTCCAGGATAAGTTTATGCAGAATAGATACATCGAGATGCCTCCAGGCTGAGCTCATATCAGGTACTACCGGATCCATTGCCTGTTTATCTCTCAGGACGGCAACGTAAAAGGCGTCGTTTGAGCCGTAGATACCGAATGCGTTTTTATCTTCATCGTGTCCGGCCTTCATTTGTTCAAGCATCTTTTGCCTTGCATTGATTTTGCTCTCGGGAGAATCAAACTTGAACTCGGTAAGCTCGAAGTTTTCTTTAAGCTCAGTAATAAGTTGTTCAAAACTGAAATTTTCGAGATTGCCTGCAAGCCGGTGTGTGGCTAAAACTATCAGCCCTTTGTGCGAAATATTGGCAAAAGCGAGCATTTGATACTTAGCTGCCGGGTTGTCGCTTTCGTTGGAATAAGCCAAACCTGTCGTATAGCGGTGATGTCCGTCTGCGATGACACAGCTTTTGTCGTTCATCATTTTTACAATTTGCTGGATATTTTCTTTGGCGGTTATTGCAAAAAGACGATGACGTACATTTTGTTCGTCGATAAGGTCGATAAGCGGTTCGGTTGTTGCGGCCTGTTCTATGATTTTGTCTGCGATTTCCTGCTCGTCTTCATAGAGCATAAAGACCAGGCCTAAATCGGCGGTTGTTGCTTTTTTGAGACTGAGTCTGTCGAGCATCGGCTTATTGAGAATTTGTTCGTGGGGCCTGACGATTTCTCCAAATTCTTCGAGCTTGGCCATAGCTATAAAAGCCAAACGCTGAAATTGTATTCCGGCCAGCTCAAAATCCTGTACATAAGCATAAATAGTTTCAGCGGAATCCTGCCTTAATACCCCTTGTTTTATCCAGTTGTTGAGATAGCCGGCGGCCCTTGTGTATTGATTATTGTCGCCGTTATCAGAGGCGTTTGTCTTTCCTTTGATTATGCGAACAATATTATGTTCGCTCTTATTATAAAGCTGCTCCTGCTGGGCGTCGCTGATGACGTCATAGGGAGGAGCAATACAACTGCCCACGTCGCCGACAACCGCCTTATTAAACCTAAATGCTTTGAATGGCTTAATTTGCATATTCATTTCTCGTATTCGAAATCAGGGTTAATTTATTTAAGATAGCCTAAGATTACAAAGAAATGAATAATACTAAAGAAAAGGGGAATTGTCAAATACGAACAGGACATTTTAAAAAGTTGGTTTGTGTGGCATCTTCAGCATTTTACGAATAGAAATACTTCAAATAACACTATTCTGAAGGGCAAAAAAAGGCTCTTATTAAAAAAATTTTATGAAATTCTTGCTAACGTTCGTGGAATTGGTGAGTCTATAAGAGTGAGGAAGTATTTGTGAATGGTATTCCGAAAGAAAACGCCGGTGATATTGAACGGCTTGTCGAGGCGAGCCAGGCTGGGGATAGAGGTTCGTTTGATGGGCTTGTGGCTTTATATCAACGTCGGGCGATGCAGGTGGCTGTAAGAATGCTGGGTGATGCAGATGAGGCGGCTGAGGCTGTTCAGAATGGGTTTGTTAAGGCTTATCTCAGTATTAGTAGATTAAGGGAGCCGAAACGGTTCGAGTCATGGTTTTTTCGCATTATTGCCAACACAGCTATCAGTCAGCGAAGAGCTGGCAAAAACAGAACGGAAAAAATAAAGATTGCCGGGGACTGTGAGAACAAAAAAGCTTTTTCCCCGGAAGACAGAGAAGCCGGTAAAGAATTAAAAGAAGCAATACAGCATGCGATGTTAAAGCTCTCGAAAAAACAAGCACAGGCGATTGCGTTGTTTGGAATTAAGGATTTGCCGCAAGATGAAGTCGCCGAGATTATGGGCTGTTCTGCTAAGGCGGTAAGGTGGCATGTATTCAAGGCAAGACAAAAGCTTAAGGTATTACTGAAAGATTATCTGGAATGAAAAAAGAAAAAGAACAAATAGACTTACTACTCAGGCAAAATGAGAGCGAACAGTTGGCCGGTGTTAACTGGAACCGATTACAGACATCAATATCGAAGAGGCTAAACCAGGCCGACCGTGACAAAACATCTATGATGTCATACAGGCGTGTATTTAAGATAGCTGCCGGAATTGCTACGGCTGCGGCAGTTGTGTTTATTGCCGTAATGATAAAAACTGACATGCTGACAACTGCACGATTTGAGAACGGCCCAAAAGTAATTGGAACATTTGTTGCCAGTCAAGGCTCAGCCAAAGTCAAGATACTTGATTCCAACGAGCAGACCAATCAGGGGAAAGACCAGCCGACCTGGATTATCATTCGTACAAGCGAGCCGCAAGTAGTGGATAATGGACAGAGCAGAGACGAAAATGACTTTGCATGTTTAATGTAAATGAAACCTTTCAAAATATAAGGAGACAAAAAATGAAGACGATAAGTTTAAGAAAAATGGTTGTTGTGATTGTCATAATTGGTATCGGAGCCAGCTTTGTGCAGGCTGACCGACAGGAATTGCTGGTTATGCTTAGCAGAGAGGAAACGGAATTTGAATTCAAGGATGTTAGTATCGCCGAAGCCCTTTACGACATCGGATCGGAACTGGGAGTGGAGATTGTTTTATCTGATGAGGCGGAATGGAAGTTGCCTAATGGTAGGGCCACAAGATTGTCGGCGTCACTTAAAGGGTCATTGGCTGACAGTTTGGTAGAGATGCTGAACGTATTTTTCATGCGCTACGCGGTCGGTGATAATGAAATTACAATATATCCGCGTGCGGAGCTGGAACATATTCTTGGCAGACCAAATGCTGAACAACTTGAACTGCTTAAGAAAATCTATTCAATGAAACTGTCATTTGACAGTAGTTTTTCCTTTGAGAATGCCCTGGATCTTATAAGGAGGGCGTTTGAGGGAGTCTCTTTTTTACCGCATGACGTTCCCCAAAGACTATCCGAGATATTTAAAATGATGTCAACTGACAAAGGAATTGCGCCTGTATCTTTTACTGTTTTATTACAACTGGTGGGGGATAAGTACAAGACACCAAGATGGTATCTTTCAGGAATGGATTTTCCTGGTCAGCCCCCCGTAATAACAATGGTTAATGAGGAGGATTATCGAAAAGCTGTGCTTGACCAGGTGGTTGATATTTCCTTTAAAGATGAAAGAGCAAAAGTGATACTTCAAAGGCTTACCGGATGGGCTGACATGGAACTTGTGATACTCAATAAAGATCCTTCATGGTTGGAAGAGGAAATAGTTGTTAACATGCAAAATATAAAGCTAAAACAGGCCTTGATAAATATAGCAAATTCTGTAGATGGACAAATAGAAATTAATGTCCGTGATAATTGGATACGGATGTTTGAACCAGATCGTCCTAAAAAAGTAGCTGCTCCAGCAAAGCCTAAAAGTAGCAGTGTTGGCGAAGGCTACGTCGGAAAAATAAGTATTCCCATCGGCGAAGGCGAAGGTAAGTACTTTATTGAATTTATGCTGCGCGAGTCTGATTTGACTGAGGGATTAAAGAAGCTAAGAGAAGATAAGATAAAAGAGATTTTTCAGAAATTCAGCAAGGTAGGTGATAAAGCTGCCGAAATAGCGGCTCGTCCTCAATCATACTCGATTTTAAATTGACAATTAGCAGCAACATTCTACGCAAAAGTGAAATATTCGACTTGGAAAGTCCAGTTTTTGAGTTTTACTTTTTAGAGAGATATTCATTAATTGCAGCCGCGGCGATTCGGCCCTGACCCATTGCGAGGATAACGGTAGCGGCGCCGAGGACAATATCCCCGCCTGCATAAACACCTTCCATTGAGGTTTTACAGTTTTCATCGACAACGATATTACCCCACTTGTTGAATTCCAGGTTTGGAGTTGTCTGGCGAATCAACGGATTTGCACCGTTGCCAATGGCCATAATGCAAGTGTCAACGTCGATGGTAAATTCTGAGCCTTCTATTGGGATGGGGCGGCGCCGGCCGGAATCGTCCGGTTCACCGAGCTGATACTTGAGACATTCGATGGCAACGACATAGCTGTCTTGGTCGCCGATTATTCGTTTTGGACTTTGCAATATGTGAAATTCGATTCCTTCTTCCTTTGCGTGATGAACTTCCTCGATTCGGGCGGGCATTTCCTTTTCGGTTCTTCGATAGACCAGATAGACCTTTTCGGCTCCGAGCCTGAGTGCTGTTCTCGCCGAGTCCATAGCGACATTGCCGCCGCCGATAACGGCGACTTTCTTTGAGCGGGCAATTGGCGTGTCGGCTCCTGAACCAAAATCATATGCCTTCATAAGATTTGCGCGGGTGAGATATTCGTTGGCACTATACACACCGATAAGGGACTCTCCTTCAATTCCCATAAATCTCGGCAGGCCCGCCCCAACACCGATATAGGCTGCATCAAATCCGTCCTCGGTTAGCAATTGCTCGAGGGTTCTTGTTCTGCCGACGATGAAATTATAGATGATTTTTACGCCCATTTTGGTCAGGGTATCGATTTCCTCCTGGACAATCGCTTTAGGAAGTCTGAATTCCGGGATTCCGTAAATCATTACGCCGCCCGGTTTATGAAAAGCCTCGAATATTGTAACATCATGGCCTGCCCTTCTGACATCAGCGGCGGTAACAATACCACCGGGACCGGAGCCGATGATGGCGACTTTCTTTCCGGTTTCGGCCGCGATGGCCGGGACAGAATCGGAGTTTTTATTTAGGTCGGCGACATATCTTTCGAGTCGGCCGATTGAAACAGCTTTTGTAGGGTCTTTGAATTTTATCCCGACAGTGCATGTTTGCTGGCACTGGACTTCCTGTGGACAAACCCGGCCGCATACCGCCGGCAACAAAGAATTTTCCTTTATGATATCCAGGGCTTCCGTATAGTGGCCTTCGGCAATGGCAGAAACAAAGTCTCTTATGTTGATTTGCACAGGACAACCTTTAACGCAAGGAGCTTTTTTACACTGGAGGCAGCGCATAGCTTCCAGTCGGGCGTGTGTTTCAGTATAGCCGGTTGCCACTTCATTGACATTGCCTCTTCTGATGGCGGGGTCCTGTTCGGGCATGTCCTGCTGGGGTATGTTGTATCTGTCGCTTGGTTTGAGTTTATCTGTTGCTTGCTTTTCTAAGAGTTGCTGAAGAAGCTGCTGTCTTTCTTTATCTGTCACTGTAAGTGTTTCCTAACAATTGCCGAGAAGTATCTGCTGTTTTAACGGACAAATATGTTCAAGGTTCAATTTTGCATTCGTGTTTTTTATATTGTTCATGTGCCTTTTTTTCCTGGTCTTGATAGGCATTCAATCTTTTCATCATCAGGTCGAAGTTGACTTTGTGGCCGTCAAATTCAGGCCCGTCCACGCAAACGAATTTCGGCTTATTATCAAATTCGATTCGGCAGCCGCCGCACATACCGGTCCCGTCAACCATAATAGTATTGAGTGATACTTGTGTTGGTATGTCAAACTGCTTTGTTACCTCGCAGCAAAACTTCATCATAATAGCCGGGCCGATAGCAAATACCTGGTCCGGCCTTGGATTACGCTGGCAGAGCTCTTTCAAGGGTTCGGTAACAAGTGCTTTTCGTCCATATGAACCGTCATCGGTTGTGATTATCAATTCGTCGCTTATCTGTTCGAATTCTTGTTCGAGGATGAGCAGCTCTTTATTTTTTGCTCCGAGGATGCTGACGATATAGTTGCCTTCTTCTTTCAGGGCTTTTGCTATGGGCAGTAAGGGTGCATTGCCGATTCCCCCGCCAACACAGACGACAGTACCGAAATTTTCGAGATGTGTCGGCAGACCCAGGGGCCCTGCGACATTAGTGATTTCATCACCCTCCTGCAAATCAGCTAATTCGGCGGTGCTTTTACCGAGACGTTGCCAGATAAGCCGGATGGTGCCCTTTTCCGGGTCGGCGCCGGCTATTGTCAGGGGTATGCGTTCGGCGTATTCGTTATTTATGCTTATAATAACGAATTGGCCCGGTTTTCTTGCCTGCGCAACCAGCGGTGCCTCGATTTCAGCGGTGAAAACGTTCTCTGAGAGCTGTTTTTTGGATATTATTTTATGCGACATCTTTGTTTCTTTCAGGCTAAAATTCCCGAAAAAGAAAATTATCATAAAGGCAGGTCTGTTTGTCAAGAATTATTGTACCCCGTAGTAGTGAAAAAGGTGTATTGAGAATTGATATCGTGACTGTCCGGTATTATGTCCCGGCCGGACCAATCAGAGTTTGAGACCGAAGACGCCTTATATACAAATCTGATTATCAAGGGGGGTGTGCTTATTATATTACTCGTGCCAGCGATTTATTTCGAAGCGCACTAACTCTTCATTTACACTTGCATCTCTCAGCGAGGCATCGTACATAAAAATGCCGGAGTTTTTCATGTCAAAGCTTTTGGATACAACTGCTCCATATACATTGGCGGAATTGTTCATTATTACATCTGCATTAGGAGCATAGATCGCTCCATAAAGGTCGGAACTATTTTTGAATATTATCGTTTCACAGCTATCGAGGCCGTATATTTGAAGACTCTTTGGGTCTTCGGTTTCATTGTTAACGGCGCTTGAGTTTTTGCCTTCAAAATCCCCGCCTAAATACAGCGTCAGAGATGCCCCCGGTTCTATCTGCAGCTCAGCGGAATTACCAAGCGTTATATCGCCGGTAATATAGAGGGTAACGTCTCCACTAATTAAAACCGTTTCGTGGTTCCCAAGGTCAATGCTGCTATACTTGCCGGAGCTGCTTATTGTTATATCATTATTTATGTCTCCGCCGGACGGTAGAGAGTCTATTGCCTCCGGTACCGTTACCGGCAGCAGCTCTACTTCCTCGGTCAGGGCTGAAGTTTGACCGTCGATTGTTGCGTGGTAACTTAAATCAATGGCAGTATCAGGGTCTCCTCCCACACCCACAGCAACGTCACCCTTTATAATCGCCGAGTGTGCCAGTCTAACGGAGCCATCCGCGGTGCTGTTCGTTCCGACTTTCATATTTGTATCGTCCGCATCGTAATTGTACCAGTCCACTTCGGCCGAATTATTCAGGTTTATGAATCCGTTTGTGAAAATTGCCGCTTCGAATGGTCCCTGTAATTCTAAAGTGCAGCTTACTGTTCTTTGGTGCTGGGCTGATGTTCCGGTAGCTTGGATAGTATAACTACCGGAATCATTTGTAACTGTGTAACTATAAACTGCATCGCAATAAGGCAGGCTTATTTCTGTTTCAATTGGCAGGCTGCTGTCATTCCAGGGCTTGACTTTCAATTTCTCGTTCATTTCAAAGAGGGCCTTTGTCAATCCGGCGTCGGCTGCGCATCGAGCTGCGATGTCTGAAGTAGTTCGTATAGAAATCGTGCGGCTGTGTAAACCCAGATTCAACAGTCCCATGCCCATTGAAATCAATAATATGACCACAAGCATTGCCAGAGGTATGGCCGAACCTCGTTTTTTTGTTTGTAGCAGCTTTTTCTTCATGATATTTACCTCCCTTTCTTTGTTAGGAGACAATTTTTAATTGTTCGCAGTGGCGGACGTGATAACTGTGTTTGTCTTCGTCCCGTCATCGAGCGTAAGTATCATTTGAGCAGACCGGCCAGATTGCTTGAAAATGCAACCAGATACGTTGCTGCATACTGTCTCGACCGATATTGTTTGCTTTGGATTTAATTGGCCGTACTCAACATTGAGATCACCGTTGGATTCGTAGAAACGTGCATAACGGTCAACGACAGTAGATGCGTCGTTAGTATAGTAATTGACCTCGACCCAGCTACCATCGCCGGCTAATGAAAATGTTTCCCCGCTTGCCTTTCGCAGTACTGCGTCAAACTTTCTTCTTGCAACATATCCGTCTGTAACGACATCGGAGTATATACGATTATACATGTAGTTCCAGCCTCGCTGGCCGTCAACTAAGGCCATGCCGATAGCAAATATGACAAAAATCATAATTGCCATGCCTGTTAGCAGCTCTATAAGTGTAAAACCTCGTGAAGCTGATAACCTTTTTTTCATCATCGTATTCTCCCTCAGACGTTATGAGGCGTAGGTTGTGAGCCTAAAAGATTTATCTGCGTCGTTAAGGCTGCTCGTACTCTGCTCCCGCTGCGCCCAGCTTACAATGATATTCAAGGCCCTCAATCCGGCACTAACGTCTTTCCAAGATAAAGTTATATAGAAGTTGGCGTTATTTACAGTAATAGTATAGCTTCCCAGGAAGGTAAAATCCCCAGGTTTGGCAGGGCCGGTGCTTGTAGTAATTGTCAAGTCAGAACTTAAATATGCTACCGGATCATAGGTCTCTATGCCTCCGAGACCCCGCCAATTTTCGCAGAGCATCAGTCCGATTCTGGAGGCGGTTATCTTTGCGGCAGCTTTTTTGGCGTCCAAAGCGGAATAATATCTAAAATTGGAAGTTCCGATAAGCGTTGCTACAAGTATGGTAATCGCAATCATTATGCTGACTAATGAGAACCCACTGCGACACCGAATTTTACGTGTTTTTGGGACCATTGTACGCTCCTCACTTTTCAAAAGGCCCGGTCTATTAAGAAAGTTCTGTTTTTTTGCCCTCAGAGCCGATTTTAAGGTATCAAATATCTGATTATTATCAGACGATGTACCTGTAAATCTTATATAAGGCTGCTTTAACGATGGTCGTCCCGGTACAAGGTTTTAATCGACATAAACTGCCATTAGGTTTACATGAAAACCATGTCATTCAACTGATGTCAATTAATCCCACAAGCTGTTTTAGCAAACGCTGTACAGTTCCTGCTTTTTGAGGGCTGTAAGCATGATATCAGATGTGTAAGCCTCTTCATCCCCCACATTTTTCACTGTTTAAAGTATAGCACAAAAAACAACAAAGGCAAATCACTACAGGTCTTTCCGATATTATACGATTTCTGGGGAAAAACCGAAGTTTCAGTTTGTGTTTCAAACAGCAGCTTATCAATTGGCCCGATATTTATATGTGTCAGGTTATGTAAACAAGCATTGCGAGGGAGAATGCTTCGGTCATTAACATAACACAGCAGCGTCCGGGAAAATCATCGAAATATTACCGTAAAAGCTGATACTGTTAATTTGCTCTCTTGGGCCTATGGTCTTCAGCGGATTGAATTTCTTCTTGTTCCTGCTTTAGGGGTGAAACGATTAAACTGACTTTGGAGGCAAATTCAGAAATTGTCAGAGGTGGTGGTTTTTGCTGTACTGCTTGAGCGGGCTTGTCGTTGTCGGCCTTGGCGGCAATGATGGCCTTTTGCACTGCCTGCTCGGCGGGTTCGTCTGTAAGGGCCCGCAGGTAAATAGAAGAGGAGGCCTGCTGCTCGACCCAAACCAATTTCTCTCGAATCAGTTCCAGAAGTGCAAGGAATAATCCGACCAATGCAAGGCGATTGTTTCTGGCCTCGAAAACACGCTCGAAAGTCAACGAGCCTTCTGTTTGCAGCCGATGTAAAATTTCTATCTGATATAAATCAATGGGCGTATCGTCTGTGATACGGCTGATGTCGCCGATTGTCCCGGTGGCCTTGCATACTGAATCAAAGGCTTCGAGAAGGTCCCAGATGCTGACCTGTTCAATATCAACCTCAGGCTCAGCAGTCGGCTTTAGCTGCTCGACAATAGTGCCGGGACGCGGGAAGCGTTCTTGTTGCTCGTCAGCGGCGGCATTGAGAAGATTAGCGGCATCCTTGAACTTTTTGTACTCCAGAAGCTGACGGATAAGCTCTGCGCGGGGGTCATCCAGGTCATCTTCTCCGAGCAGACCGGACTCAGGTTCTGCTTTCGGCAGAAGCATCGCAGATTTTATCTGCATCAATGTTGCCGCCATAACTAAAAAGTCGCCGGCCAGGTCAATGTCAAGACTTTTGAGTATTTCAATGTATTGGATGTACTGGACGGTTATTTTGGCGATGGAAATATCGTAAATGTCCACTTCTTCTTTGCGGACCAGATACAAGAGCAAATCCAGAGGCCCGGCGAATATATCAAGATTTACACGGTAGTCGGCCAATTATTGCTCCTGTTCTTTTTGCGATTCCAAAATCTCTCGTGCCTGCTGAGCCTGGCTTTCGGGAACCTGCAGTTCCGGGCCTTCAATGGCTGGCAGCGAATATATATTTGAAGCATTCTCGCCGGTTGCAACTGCTTCAATTCCATAATCGGCGAGCAATTGCTTAGCCATTTCGGCTTCTATATAACTTGGAAATTGTGCGATTGTAACAAGCTTATCATCCATAATTACTTCCTCAAACCGACAACCTGACGGGCTTTTTCGAGCGTTTCACCGGCCACTGCTTTTGCCCGTTCGGCGCCGTTGGCAAGGACCTCTTTTACATGGTTGATATTGTTTTCAAGCTCGGTTCTTTTCTGTCGGAACGGCTTGAAATAATCTGTCATCAGCTCGGCGAGGCGTTTTTTTGCCTGGCCGTAACCCATACCGCCGTTTCGGTATTTGTTTTCCCATTCGCCTAATTCTTCCGGTGAGGCAACCAGCTTCAAAAGCGCAAAGACATTGCATTTATCAGGGTCCTTGGGGTCTTCAACCGGGGTGGAATCGGTAACGATTTTCATAATCTTCTTTTTGACGCTTTTTTCGGGCTCGAAGATTTCAATAGTATTTCCGTAACTTTTGCTCATCTTTCGACCATCGACGCCCGGGACGATGGCTACGGATTCGATGATGTGCTCTTTTGGAACGGTGAAGACCTCGCCGTAAGCGTTATTGAACCGGATTGCTATATCGCGAGTAACTTCGATATGCTGTTTCTGGTCGGCTCCAACCGGGACAAGCTCGCTGTTGTAGATGAGGATGTCTGCCGCCTGGAGGACTGGATATGCGAACAGGCCGTGATTAGGGCTTAGGCCCTGAGAAACTTTGTCTTTGTAGCTTGTACATCTCTGCAACAGGCCCATCGGGGTTACACAGGACAGCAGCCAGGTTAGCTCCGTAACCTCGGGCACATCGGATTGTCGCCAGAAAACGGTTTTTTCAGTATCGAGACCCAAAGCGATATAATCCATTGCGACGTCAAGAGTGTGACCGGCGATCTCGTCCGGTTTTGGATTGCTCGTAAGGGCATGATAGTCGGCAATGAAATAAAAAGAATTGTGCTCGGCCTGCAACTGGAGGTGCTGACGCATGGCCCCGAAAAAGTTGCCTATGTGAAGTTTGCCTGATGGCTGTATGCCTGATAGAACCCTCAAAATTAAGCTCCTGTTCAAAAAAGCTAAAAAATATAATCGGAAACGTAAAATATTCCTGCTAAAAATAACGGTATTGGAAAGGCTTGTCAATGATTTAGAATCAAGAATATAGGGGGCCTCTGTAAATCCTTAACTCAAGACTTTTCCCGGTCGTCCTCTCTTGTGCCGTGATATGTTCTCAGGTTGTACTCAAACTTCTTTGCCGATCTTGGCTTGAGTTCTAAAGTGAATTTGACGGTATCCATGTCCACCCGCTCGAATTCACCGAAGTCCCCGCTTCTGGTCAGATTCAAGTATGATGTGTTGAGGTTTCGTTTAATCTCGACCTTTACACCTATGTCGCGGGTATTTTTGACTTCAACTTCAAATGTGCGAATCTCGTCCCAGCCGGATACGTTGCCGCGTCTATCGAACTCATAATTGTCTGTCTCGAAGTTCATCAGCTTGGCTTTGGCAACAACATCGGCAACCGCACCGAGATTAAGCTCCACGTCCTCGTCCACAGGGATATACTTAAACGAAGACTGCCCCGTATAAGATAAGTGTCCCTCATTGCCGGCGTTTCTATAAACCTTAAGCATCCCGCCGGGTATTGGAGTTTCACCTAATTCGTGCTCTTTATCGTTCTTGAAGCTGAGGAACCGGACTACTGAGGCGCCGTAACGTTCTTCTTCGTATTTGTAAAGATTGATGACCGGCACCTCATCAGCTTCAAAACTGAGCAGCCGTTTAGACCAGCCGGTCGGTATCGTCTCTTTGCCCTCAATCGTATAGAGAAAGTACTCGCTAAGACCTTCCTTTATGATTTCCTTGGGTTTAGCAGGCGCACTCGCATTTGCCCAAACTACGTTTTCCATTTCAAGCTTTACCTTTTGGCCAAGTTCTCTAAGGGGTTCTCCCTCCATCGAAACTACTTCACCCGGTCTGCCGTATGGATACTGCCGCCGGGCAAGTTCTGCTATCTGGTCGAGAATATGGACTTTGCCGACTATCAGACGGGTCTCGGCGTTTTCGTAATCTTCGCCGCTGTTGTTGGTAACCCGTACATAGCCTTGCAGGCGCATCGTCTCTTCATCTTCAGTAAGCGTGCCCATATAAAACGCCCGCCAGCTTAATCCACTGGTCAGATATGAAATCTCAACAGGGACCTTTCCGCTTACACCGCTTTCAATATTCCACAGTCCCAGATTTCTTACCCTTGGCGGATAAGTCAAATCCGCGATGTCAATTCTGTCAGCGTTGGCTTTGGGCAGCATTTCCAGGCTTGTCGGGTCGATAAGCGTATTGGCCCAGGAAAATTGCAGCTTGTTTTCCCCGTCTTTGAGTGTCAGCGCCCTGCTTTCACGCACCAAAGTCATATCCGCCGAGTTATAAATCGTAAGCTGCACCGTGTCCCGCGTCGGCAGTGTAACCAAATCGACCTTGGCCTGACCGGCTCCGGCCATTAATACGATTATAAATAGTGAAAATATTATACGTTTCATTTTGAAGCTCTCTTTTGTCTATGTCACCTTGTTAATTATCACCGCCAATCATCCGTTCTCGTGTCGTGATAAGTTCTCAGTACGTACTCGAATTTCTTTGCCGACCTTGGCTTGAGTTCCAGGGTGAATTTGACGGTATCCATGTCCACTTGCTCGAATTCACCGAAGTCCCCGCTTCTGGTCAGCTTCCAGTAAGATGTGTTGAAGTTGCGTTTAATCTCGACCTTAACGCCGATGTCGCGAGTATTTTTAACTTCAATTTCAAATGTACGAATCTCGTCCCATCCGGATACGTTGCCGCGCCGGTCGAATTCATAATTGTCCGTCTCGAAATCCATAATCTTTGACTTGACAGCAACGTCGGCAACCGCACCAAGATTAAGCTCCACGTCTTCGTCCACAGGGATATACTTAAATGAAGACTGTCCCGTATAAGATAAGTGCCCTTCATTACCGGCATTTCTATAAACCTTAAGCATCCCGCCGGGTATTGGGGTTTCACCTAATTCGTGCTCTTTATCATTCTTGAAGCTGAGGAACCGGACCACCGAGGCGCCGTATCGTTCTTCTTCGTATTTGTAAAGGTTTACGACCGGCACTTCATCAGCCTCAAAGCTGAGCAGCCTCTTCGACCAGCCGGTTGGTATCGTCTCCTTACCCTCAATCGTATAGAGAAAATACTCGCTCAGCCCCTCTTTTGTAATTTCTTTTGGACTGCGCATAACAGCTTCTTCTGCTAATGCGAATGATCTTCTTTTATCGTCCATCCGTCCTCTGGTGCTGGGAGCTGGCGCCATTGGCGGTGCAATTCCTTCGCCGGGTCTGCCGTAAGGATATTGCCGCCGGGCAAGCTCTGCTATCTCATCGAGGATATGCACTTTGCCGACAATCAGGCGGGTCTGGGCGTTCTCATAATCCTCGCCGCTGTTGTTGGTTACTCGAACATAACCCTGCAGTCGCATCATCTCTTCATCTTCTGTAAGCGTTCCCATGTAAAACGCCCGCCATGAAAGCCCGCTGGTCAGATATGAAATCTCAACTGGCACCTTGCCGCTTACACCGCTTTCGATGTTCCACAGTCCCAGATTTTGTACCCTTGGCGGATAAGTCAAATCCGCGATATCAATTTTATCTTCGTTGGCCTTGGGCAGCATTTCCAGGCTTGTCGGGTCGATAAGTGTATTGGCCCAGGAAAATTGCAGCTTGTTTTCCCCGTCTTTTAACGTCAGCGCCCTGCTTTCACGCACCAATGTCATATCCGCCGAGTTATAAATCGTAAGCTGCACTGTCTCCCGCGTTGGCAGTGTAACCAAATCGACCTTGGCCTGACCGGCGCCGGCCATCAAAACGATTATAAGTAGTGAAAATATTATACGTTTCATTTTACAGCTCCTTTATTTTGGAACGGTTCAAGGTTTTCATTATCTTCTTATAGGCTCTATCATCGTAGGCATTGGCGTAGGCATCGGCCTAATATCTACCCCCGGCCGGAGATTACGCCGATTGTAATGCATCGTCAGTTCCTTCGTGGCCGGACCGTTCTCTGTGCGGGCGGGCAGTGTAATCTCGAATTCAAGTGTATTGGCGTCCTTTTTCTTGTACGTCATATTGCACTTTTTCATGTCCCACTGGCCGGGTATGTGCTGTATCATCGTAAGCACCGCGGGGCTGTCCTTGAAATTCTCAATCTTTGCCGTGATGATTTCATCAGTATCATAAAGGACCAGCCTCGGACTTTTGTCATTGTTGTATCGCTTGTTTATCTGGGTTTCCTCCATTTTACGCTGAGTTACCACTATGTCCCTGCTGTCGCCGATATATAGTTCCGTTTTCTCGCCGACCGGTACCATTGAAGTTACATCTTCACCAAGAAAGATGGTGCTCTCGTGCCCGTCATCCTGGAAGATTCGTGCCTTGCCGCCCCAGAGTGAGAATTCGCCTAATCCGCTTTGGGAATTATTGACAATTCTATAGCTTACAGGGATACCGACATTCCTGTTTTCCAGTTGTTCCGGGTCCCACGGCAATTTGGCCGCATCGAACGTCCAGATTTTTGTAATAGGCACCTTAGACGCTTTTAGAAACAGCATTTGCTTGGTTTCCTCATGGTCGATGCCCTGCTCGAAGGACTCTCCGTAATCCAGAAGCACCCGCGCCTTGTCGAAATCCTCGCCGGAGAAATTTCGAAGCACTAAGTAGCTTTTCAAATCAACCGCGGTCTCGGCCTTATCGGCTATTGCTTTATAAGTTATCAACCTGTCGATATTACTCAGCAGATAGCTGATTCGAACCTTCTCGGCATAGTCGCCATCGCTGCTGATTTCCCAGACAAGAGCCGCCTCATCAGGCGGGTAACTTACGTTCAGAAGCGTTACGTTCCCGGGATGGTCGAGGGCACGAAGCCGGATTGAATCGGCGTCTATAGAGACCGCCTTCCAGGAAAAATCTACCTTGTTAAGCCCTTTTTGCAGCGTCAGGACACGCTCTTCTTCTATCAATGTCGCCCTCGGATTGTCTAAGCGAATCACCGTCGCCGCCCGCTCAGGCAGCGCAACTAATTTGATTCTGCCTTGAGAGACCGCACTTACCATAAGCAGCAGTACAATTGCCATCAGTCTGTTTCTTTTACCGTTCATAATTTAATCTCCTAAAAATTTACTTTTTCTTAATTTTTCAGTTTTTTTCACCTAATACACCTTCCCGCATACCGTGATACGTCGTAACCGTATATTCGAACGTCTGCTTGCTTTTGGGTTCAGGATTTAAGTTAAAACGAGCATGCGTGGCATCATACTTTTCATAAGCAGCATCGGACTGGATGGTCCAGTACGCGGTGTTAAAGCCGCGGGTAATTTCAATTTCTATCGGCAGTTCACGAGTATTAATAATCTCGATTTTCCACGTCCGTATCTCGTCCCAGCCGGCAACGTTGCCCCTTCTGTCGAACATATAATTATCGGTCTTGAAATCCATCAGTTTCGGCTCAACTTTTACCAATCTGGCCGGGCCGAGATTTAATTCAACTTCTTCATCCACCGGAATATATTTGATATTCGTCCCGCCCACGTATGATAAAAAGCCATCGCTATCAGCTTTGCCGTAAATTTTTACATCACCATTCGGAATCGGCGTTTGACCCAGATTATGCTCTTCGTCGTTTGCAAACTTAACGAACCTTATTGTCTGATTGCCCCATCGCTGCTCATCGTATTTATACAGGCTCTCGATCTCAATATCCTCTACATCAAACGAAAGCAGTCTCTTGCCCCACTGGTTCGGTATGGTCTCAGGACCCTCAATCGTATAAAGGAAATACTCACTGAGTCCTTCTTTCCTGATTTCCTTGCGACTGAATTTCTCGTCTAAAACAGCACCGAGACGATCGGTATCACCGTTAAGGAACAAATAGCTATCTTCTCCCAATTCCTGGCCTTTTAGCATCCCCTCCCCCATGAATCCGCCACGTCCGCCCATCCCATGCAAGCTGATGGGTCTGTTATAAGGATATTGGCGTTGTGCTAATTGGGCTATCTCGTAGAGTATATGAACATTGCCTACAATAAGCCGCGTCTCGGCCTCTTCATAATCCTCCCCGCTGTTGTTGGCTACTCGCACATAACCCTGTAATTGCATCGTCTTTTCATTCTGCGAAAGTGTTCCCATATAGAACGCACGCCAGGAAATACCGCTCGTGAAATACGTTATCTCGAACGGTACCTGGCCGCTGACCTCTGAGTGGATGAGCCAGCGGCCAAGCTCCCGCAGCCTCGCTGGAAACACCAACTGTTCAATATCGATTTTATCTGCCTGCTCTAACGGTTCCAGTGACAACGAAGTCGGGTCAATCAAAGTATTGGCCCACATAAACTGAAGCCAGTTCCAGCCCTTCTTCATCGTTAAATTCCGCCTCTCCCGAACCAGCGTAATATCAGCGGAATTGTAAATCGTAAGCTGAACCTTGTCCCGCCTCGGCAACGTAACTAATTCTATCGCGCTTGCCGGTGCAAAAGGCGGCTGCTCGGATATCACCTCATCCGAAGCTTTACCCTTCGCATCATACGTATCCGCTGCCTTTTCTTTAGGTGCCATCGCAAGTGTTGCCTTCCTTGATTTGCCATTTTTTTGCACAGTTCTGGCCTGTGTAATTTCCGGCTTGCTTGTGGCTTCCATTTCCGTCATCGGTGCGATTGACGGGCTGCTTCGCAGCTCCATTTTATCCGCCGCCGGCATCGACTGTTTCGCAACTTCCCGCTGCTTTGCCCCATCCTTGCTTACCTGAGTAGCAACCAGCACCAATCCCACTACAAGAACCGCCGCTGCCGAACTCATCCACACCGGCCTCTTAAACCAGGCAATTTTTTTCAGTACAGGTCTTCCCGCCTGCTCGGTAACACGTGAAATCAAATCCTCGGAAATCTCTTCCTTCTCGCCCAATAAATCCAAAGCCGCATATTTCCGTTGCAGTTTCTCGAGATTTCCACGACATTGGCCGCAGCCTTCTATATGTCCGGCTGCCTCCTTCATCTGTATTTCCGAGGCCAGTTTGAACTGGTATTCGATAATCTCTTTTTCTGTAAGATGATGTTTCATTTTACTACCCCTGAACATCAGGTAATTTTTGCCCTAAGGTCTTCAGTGCCCTGAACATTTGTGTTTTCACCGTCCCAAGAGAGCAGCCTAAAACCTTCGCCACTTCCGGGTAACTAAGCTGCTGATAATAGGCCAGCACAAGCGTTGCCCGCTGCCTCGAAGGCAGGGACATAACGGCATCTCTGACCTGCTGGACCTGCTCAGCTTTTGCCGCCTCCCGTAATGGCTCATGCGAATCGTCTGCCAGCGCAATGGCACTCAGCTCTTCGCTGTCCCTCTCGGTGCAATCGAGTTTCTGATTCAGCGATACCATTCGTATCCCTTTGCGCCTCCGCATACCATCGATAGCCACGTATGTCGCAATGGTAAAAAGCCAGCTCTTAAATTGACTGCCTCGAAATGTATGGGCTTTTTCATGTACACGCTTAAAGGTCTCCTGAAAAAGGTCTTCAGCTTCATGTCGATTCCGGCTCATTCGAGTCAAATATCCCAACAAACCGTCCCCGTATCGGCGTACAAGTTCACCAAACGCCTTCGGGTCGCCCTTACAATGGGCTTCAACCAAACTTTTATCGGTGCTTTCCATTGAGGCCATTTACTCCAGCTATCTGTATAAACGGCTATCGTAGCTTATCGGTTGACAAATAATGAAGTAATTTTTATGGAAAAAATGAGCTTACCGGTATTGTGTGTCCGCAGAGACTCCCCGCATACCTTGTTGACAGGCCGCTCTGCCTGTTTACCCCCCGCCTGCTGCTGTTTTATCTATTTCGATTTTGGCACCGGCTTGTCCATCGCCCAGAAAACCGCGTTGATAAGCATCTTGCGAAACTCAGGATTTTTAAAGTCGTCCGGATGTCCCAGTGATGAATAAAAAATCCGTGAACTTTTGTACCTGTTGGTCCATGCCACCGGCTCAGGCTCCTGGTCGGGAATCGTGCCAATCAGCAGGCGCGTTGTTGACTGTTCCATCGGTCGCACCTCGTAAAGCGAACCATCGCTTGTAATCGGCAGTTCCACGCCGGCCAGTATCGGATGATTTTTGGCCTTGCCCGCCAATGTAACGGTGCATTTTGGCCCGCTGCCGTGATGGCCGTGATAGTTCCCCCCTAACACCTCTGGATCGAGCTTTGCCCATTCGGCGTAACCAGCCGGCGCATTTCCGCGGGTATCGAAAGCATGGCTGGCGGTCCGCAATCCTATTAGCGGCCTGCCGCTTTCCATATAGTCACGGAAATACTTCATCTGCTCGGCCGGCAGCGCCCTGCGCCGCGCGAACAACACCGCCAAATCCGCATTAGTCAGCGCCTCCATACCCGGAACGCAGTGTCGCCCCGGATCATTTTTATCTGTGCTGCCCTGGAGCACCTCGCAGTACAGCCCGTATTTTGTTTTAAGCTCTTGAGCAAACTCTGGCAGCGTCTCCGCAGACCCATATTCGCTCTCAGCCGAAATGAAAACCACTCGCGGCCGCTTATCGTTCTTAAAACAAAACGCAGGCCGCCCCGTAAATACCGTCGAGGTAATCGTCGGACAGACATACTTTTCAATATGTTCGACCACAAGGTCGGTACCGGTAAAATGACTCACAAATGGTCGCATCCGCGAGTTGTACATCGTATCGGTCATATCTCGCATCAACACAACGTTCTTGCCGTACCTCGACATATTCCGCAGCCCGAACGGCCGCCCGAGCACGCACATATTGGTATGCACACCCATAATGATAACGTTCTCGATACCCCGCTGCTCTAACAGGTTCCAGATTTCCACACCCGAATCGCTTATCGCGTCCTGATTGCTTATCTCAATTGCCCCAACCTGCTTTCGCCATGGCGAGCCCTGCTTGCACTGCGGCTGACAATCACAGCCCGCGTCCGAATGGTCGATGGGGTATCCTAACGTTTCTTCATTTTTATCAATCCAGTTACGCCATTTACTTATATCACCGGGCAGATTCGACGCCTTTGGTGCGGCCTCTGCTCGTTTACGGGCCGGATGGTCCTTGTAAAAATCGACCGTACCGCTGGGCGCATGAATTATCAGCACACCTTGATTACGTGCCCTGCGAACAACCTCATTCATCCACGGCGCAAGCTCGCCGACCCTGCTCGTCGCCCCCTTGCACCAGTGCTGGTCCCACATATCGCAGATAATAATGGCGGTTTGTTCAGGGTTCCATTCCAGCTTCTTTCGCACGACCCTGAATCGACCCGTCCCGTCGGCTGCCGGCTCCCGAGAACGTGCATCAAGTACCAGCTTTTTTCCGGAACCGCCTGCACCCACGGCCTGAATTGCCGGATAAGAAAAAACTAATAAACATGATAATAGTATGCAAACAATAGTGAATTTCCTGAATCGACGGGTCTTC